>ERZ773359.375-NODE-375-length-63306-cov-12.717491_pt1 | contig 63306 bp, 57 predicted proteins | sample MGYA00374955_ERZ773359 | MGnify/ENA primary metagenome ERZ773359 (study PRJEB29098, sample SAMN04486028) | biogas fermenter metagenome | study: EMG produced TPA metagenomics assembly of the Biogas fermentation microbial communities from Germany - Plant 4 DNA1... | reverse complement strand
GGGTTGCAGAGTGATCATCTGTACCTCCATATAGGTTTCTGCCGGTTGTGGGCTGGAATGTTTTCCAAATAGTTCGCTGTTTACGTTTCTTTTCCTCCAATTCAGGCTGCCTTAAGACCACAAGAAATACCCCCCTCCGCAGGAGTTGCTCACTTAAGAAAGGAATAAACCGGTAAGACATCAACTGCTTGATTTGGTTCTCTTTTGACAGTGTTTGCGCCAAGAGATGGACGCCTCAAGGCCTGCGCCGATATCTTGATTCTCTCCAAGTGATCATGATTGTCATCAATGCTGTGGCCGTTAATGTCTCACTTTCTATTGGGCTTATCCTGTCAGGTGTAGACAACGAGAAAGCCCTGGAAGCTCGGGATTTCTCTCACAAAAAACAAAAAACCCCAGCTAGTCTGGGGTTAATTTCTATATGGTGCCGAAGGTGGGATTCGAACCCACACGGGCTACTGCCCACTGCGCCCTGAACGCAGCGCGTCTGCCAGTTCCACCACTTCGGCATGTCGTTTCGGACAAATATTAGGTTACCACGGATTTGGCGAAATGTCAATCCTTCTGACTGGAATTTTTCCTGCCTATATACAGCCTGCCCTTGGTATCCAGAATGACTGCGGCCAACTCTTTAGGGTCATGTACGCCTTGTTTTGCAAGCTCATCCAAGAGCCATTCCTGAGTCAACCCGATGCTCTTGAGGTTGTCAACAAGGATATTCCCGTCTTCCACCAATACCGCTGGCCGGCCCTCATATTCAGTGTCCAGGCCTAGATCGGCCGGTGTGACAGGGCGGGCTTGTGATTTGGGGATTACGCTCAACTGACCGTTCGATTCTAAGAAGGCAAATTCAACATCATGGATGTTAGGGTAGTTCTTCAACCGCAGCCCAGCGAGGAGATCATCTAGATTATACATGGTCTTTGCCATCATGTCATAGCGAATTTGGCCATTTTCAATCAACATGATTGACTCGTCCTGAACGACTCGCCGGAACTTGGAGTGCTTAAGTCCCAAAAAAGCAAAGAGAATGTCGATGGCGCCAATGGTAGCGATGCTGATCAGCGATCCCGCCAAGGGCACTTCGCTATCTACCAAGTGTGATGAGGCCACACTGCCGATGGAAATGGCTACTACAAAATCAAACATATTCATGTTGCCCACTTCTCGCTGACCCATCAGCTTCGCGATCAACATCAGCCACAAGACAGTGACAGTTGCCCTCATGACCCATCCCATCACAGTCAAAGTGGGCTGTCCCTGCCAGAAATTCATCCAACGCACCCCTCTTCTAGCGTGCTTCACAGTAGCTGCTCCTATACTTAAGCGAAGTAGATCCTCCCTCTTGAATTCTATATCCGAAAAAATTGAAACAAAGAAGGAGTTGCCCGTAACGTCTAGAAGAACTTTGCCAAGGATCTGTAAAATCTCCAAGAAGAACTAAGGAGAGAGTCCATGGCAACACTGAGAGATATCGCAGCCCGTTCAGGCACGTCTTTGGCGACGGTGAGCCGTGTGCTAAACGGTCACCAGACCGTCAACGCCAAGGTGGCAGCGCGGGTGTTAGAAGTCGCAGCTGAACTCGGATATCAGAAACGCACGGGAAACAAGCTGAAACAGACTCTCGCTGTTTTGGTTACATGGCCCAGCACATCGCCAACCCAAACCCAACGGGACAGCCAGTATGCCATGATGTACCTGCATCCCATTTACGTGGCTGCTGAGCGTTTAGGTTATCATCTGGTGTTTCACTTTGGTACCCCAGAAGGGGAGTTGTCGTCATTCCTTCGCTGGGAGATTGCAACGCGCCGCTTCGAAGGGGCACTGATCATCGGAAGTTTCTATGAGATGGAGCGGACGTATGTGGATCATCTCAATAAGGTTGGGATTCCATACTTCCATCTTTCCAAGCCCCCGACTGATTCACGCTCGCCAGAGAGCTATGTGGCGGTCGACGATTACGCGGGTGGTTACCGTGCCGGTGAGCACTTGGCGAAATTGGGCTGTAAGAGGATGCTTCATTTGGCAGGGCCTAAAGACTCGCGAGATGCAATCGAACGCCGGAAAGGTTTCATTCAGGCCTGCCGCGATAACGGAATAGATGAAGATGACATTTTGATTTTCCAGGGAGATTTTCATGAACCATCAGGTGAGCGTTGCGCGGAGTACTTGGTGCAGCAGAATGAGCTGCCACATGGCATTTTCGCCGCCAATGACATGATGGCAATTGGCTGCATGCGAGTGCTCCAGCGCCGCGGCGTGAAAGTACCCCAAGATGTCCGTATTGTCGGTTTCGATGATATCGTTTTGGCTTCGTACGTAGAACCCAGTTTGACTACCATTCGAGTGCCATACACCGATCTTGCCCGCATCGCTACTGAAGAACTAGTGCGGCTGATTGAGAACCCGATGCGCAAGACAGTCAAAGTCAAACTCGAGGCAGAGTTGGTTGTGCGCCGATCTTGCGGCGCCAACCTGGAATAAATGAGGAGGAGGATCGATTTGGGCAAGCAGTGGATTACAGAGGAACACCGAGCTAAAGCTAGAGAGCTGCTTAAGCAGATGACGCTCGAGGAGAAAGTAGCCCAGCTAGGTTCTTACGGACCAGACAAACTCTTAGAAAACGGCAGGCTGAGTGAGAAGGGTAAAGAGCTTCTTCGCCATGGTATCGGCCAGATCACCCGCCTTGCTGGTGCCAGTGACATGGGCCCAGAAGAAGCGGCTCGGGCTGCCAATGAAATTCAAGATTACCTGATCAACCATACCCGTCTTGGGATACCAGCTCTTTTCCATGAAGAATGCCTTTCTGGATTTATGGCTAAGGGTGGAACTACTTTTCCACAGAATATAGGTATGGCCGCCTCTTTTGATCCAGACTTGATGGAGGAGACAACATGCATCACCCGGGCTCAAATGCGAGCCGCAGGTGCCCATCTAGGTTTATCTCCTGTGCTTGATCTCGCCCGTGATCTGAGATGGGGCCGGGTTGAAGAAACCTTTGGTGAAGATCCTTACCTCGTCGCCTCTATGGCTGATGCATACGTTAAGGGCCTTCATGGTGACGATTTAGAAACCGGTGTTGCGGCAACTCTAAAGCACTATGCTGGTCACGGTGTCTGCGAAGGCGGCCGCAATCATGCACCGGTCCATGTATCTGAGTTTGAAATGCGGGAACAGCACATGCTTCCTTTTGAGGCAGTCATCAAAGAGCAGGGTGTGCTGTCGGTGATGAATGCGTACCACGATTGGGATGGGGTACCGTGTGCTTGCTCACGGAAGCTTCTTACTGAAATCCTCCGTGACGAATGGGGCTTCCAAGGTGTGGTCGTAGCAGACTATTGGAGCATCCCGATGCTCAACACCGATCATAAGGTTTCCCCAAATGAGCAGATCTCTGGTGTAATGGCCCTGAAGGCTGGGCTCGACATCGAACTGCCAGAAACCCAATGCTACGGCGATAGACTAGTTGCCGCCGTAAAGGAAGGGCTCATCGATGAAGCGGTCATCGATCTGTCAGTAGAGCGCCATCTGGCCGTTAAGTTCGCTTTGGGCATCTTCAAGAACCCGATGATTCCCGAAGTGCGCGAAGCAGAACAGTTTGAAACAACAGAGCAGCGCAGCCTAGCTCGTGAAGCTGCACGCCGCACGATGGTGCTTTTGAAGAACGATGGGGATATTCTACCCCTTAAGAAAGACATTGGGTCGATTGCTGTAATCGGGCCAAACGCTGCTTCTACCCGTAATCTCTTAGGTGACTACGCGTACAGTGCCCACGTTAACCGGGCAGAAGATGCGGTGCATATCGTGAGTGTGCTCGATGGCATCAAAGCAGCTGTGAACAGTGGTACAAAGGTAAACTATGCCGAAGGATGCACAATTCTGGGCCAAGACCGTTCTGGCATTCCTGAAGCTGTTAAGGCAGCAGAAGACTCGGATGTAGTCGTCTTGGTAGTAGGTGGCAGATCCGGGCTTTCTGGCGTTAACACCTTAAGTGAAGACGAACGCTATCTGAGCGGTGAGATGGAAGTCGATCAGCTAGACTCCGACGGAGAGTTCCAAGATCGCACCGATCTAGGATTCCCTGGTGTCCAGCAGGAACTTGTCGAACAGGTTATCGCTGTAGGCAAGCCCACCATCGTAGTGCTCATTAATGGACGCCCATTGGCACTGCCTTGGCTCAAGAAGAATGCCACTGCCATCCTCGAAGCGTGGCTTCCTGGTGAAGAGGGTGGGCACGCAGTCGCGGATCTCTTATTTGGCGACTACAGCCCCAGCGGGCGTCTGCCTGTGTCTATTCCCAAACATGTAGGCCAGACTCCTGTTCACTATAACCGTAAGTATATCTCGAAGAATAGAAACTACTTAACGATGGATAGCAAACCACTCTATCCCTTTGGTTACGGCCTCACTTACACGACCTTTGATTACACAGACCTTGAGGCAGCCTTTGAAGGGGAAGAGTTGGTAGTCTCCTGTACTGTAACGAATACAGGTGAGCGCGAAGCCCATGCTGTACCGCAGCTTTACGTCAGTGACTTAGTCGCAGCGCGGGTGCGGCCCACAATGGAACTGAAAGGCTTCCGCTCCATACTCCTTGCTCCTGGTGAAAGCAGGCGGGTTACCTTCAGCGTTCCCCTTGAGCTCTTGTCCTTCTTGAGCGTTGAAGGGAAATGGATTACGGAACCAGGCGAATTCAAGGTGGCCATCGGCCGTTCGTCTGAAGACCTTCCTCTAGAGACCGTCTTGGAGCTGGGAGGAGATGTGCGTACCTATCCGAAACGCACAGTTTTCTTCAGCAAGTGCACCATCCACTAATACCCTGCTTCAAACCTTCCTACACGCGATGCCGGGTTGAGCAACTTTGCTCACCCGGCATCAACCTTTTGCACATCCGATTGACAAACATAACCGCGTAAGAGTATAATGAAACCAAGATGATACCCCAGGGGGGTGTGGTGTCTTGGCGCCTCTCTCTTGGGAAGAATATGTGTATCTCTAATTCGCACTAGGTGGTGGAAGCATGAAAAAGGATACACTGGCTGTTACCGGTATGACCTGTGCTGCCTGTGCCAGTGCTGTTGAACGCAGTGTCGGGCAGGTGCCTGGCGTCGTAAACGCCAGCGTCAACCTGGCTACTGAGAAACTGCACGTGGAGTACGAAGATGATATAGATATTGAAGTCATCAAGGCTGCCGTGGAAAAAGCCGGCTATGGAGTCAGTGAAGACTCTGGTGGCTTGCGTGATGTCACGATCCCCATCCGGGGGATGACCTGTGCTTCGTGTGTGGCGGCAGTTGATCGCGTGCTGGCAGGCCTGGAAGGCGTAGCCGAGGTCAATGTTAACCTGGCCACTGAGAAGGCTACTGTCAAGTACAATCCGGACATTGTACGAGTATCGGCTCTCAAGGAAGCAATTATCAAGGCTGGTTACGAGCCTTTAGAAATTGAGGCTGACGGGCAGGCAGATGCGGACCAGGAGCGCCGCAACCTGGAAATCAAATCGCTGTGGCAGCGTTTCTTGTTCTCGGCAATCCTTACTGTTCCGTTATTCTACATTTCGATGGGTCACATGATCGGTCTTCCGCTGCCGGGCTTCATTTCTCCTGGCATTAATCCCGTCGGGTTTGGCTTGGCTCAGCTCTTGTTAACTGCTCCGGTCCTAATTGCCGGCTATCGGTTTTACACTGTTGGCTTCAGTAAACTATTCCGGCGGCAGCCCAATATGGATTCACTGATTGCCATTGGTACAAGCGCTGCGTTCGTCTATGGACTCTATGCGGTAGCCAAGATCATAGCCGGTGACCACAGTTTTGCCCATGAGCTGTACTTTGAAACGGCAGGGGTCATTGTAACCCTCATCCTTCTGGGCAAGTATTTGGAAGCAGTCGCCAAGGGGCGTACTTCTGAAGCAATTAAGAAGCTGATGGGTTTAGCTCCCAAGACTGCTGCCGTCGTAACGTCGGGCCAAGAGGTGATTATTCCCATCGAAGAGGTCGAAGTAGGTGATCTCATCTTGGTACGGCCCGGCGAGAGAATCCCTGTAGATGGTGTGATAGTTAGCGGGCACACATCGGTGGATGAATCTATGCTTACTGGCGAGAGTATACCTGTGGAAAAAGAAGTGGGCGACGAAGTGGTGGGTGCCAGCATCAATCAGAACGGTACCATCACATTTAGGGCATCACGTGTTGGTAAAGACACCGTTTTAAGTCAGATCATTAAGCTTGTAGAAGAAGCTCAGGGCTCGAAAGCGCCCATTGCCAAGATGGCGGACGTAGTGGCAGGTTACTTTGTTCCAATTGTAATTGCCATCGCTGTTTTGGCAGGCCTGGCTTGGTTTTTGACGGGTCACTCAGCCGTTTTTTCCTTAACCATATTTATATCAGTCTTGGTGATCGCTTGCCCATGTGCTCTGGGCCTGGCTACGCCTACAGCTATCATGGTCGGTACCGGTAAGGGTGCAGAACATGGTATTCTCATAAAGAGTGGAGTGGCTCTGGAGACAACACACCAAGTAGATGTAGTTGTGCTGGACAAAACCGGTACAATCACTGAAGGAAAACCCCAGGTGACGGATATCGTTGCGGTTCCGGGAATTGACCGGGATGAGCTTCTCCAGTTGGCGGGCTCAGCTGAGAAGGGTTCTGAACATCCCTTGGCCGCAGCTATCGTTCAGCAGGCTGAGCAGGAGAACATGGAGTTTCTGCCGGCAGAGGATTTTCAGGCCCTGCCTGGACGCGGTATTGAAGTGAAAATTGATGGGCATAACGTCTTGCTCGGCAACAAGAAACTGATGGACGAGCGGAATGTGGAAATCACGCTTGAGCAAGAATCACATCGGTTGGCCGAAGAAGGAAAGACACCTATGTACGCTGCCATTGACGGCAAGTTGGCCGGGATTATTGCCGTGGCAGACGTGATCAAACCGAGCAGCAGTAAGGCAATCGCGGCCCTGCATCGGATGGGAATTGAAGTTGCCATGATTACCGGGGATAATCAGCGTACCGCACAAGCAATTGCCCGACAGGTTGGGGTAGATCGGGTCCTTGCGGAAGTGCTGCCCGAAGACAAGGCACGCGAAGTGCAGAAACTTCAGGCTGAAGGGAAGCGGGTAGCCATGGTGGGTGACGGTATCAATGACGCACCTGCACTGGCTCAGGCCGATGTGGGAATTGCCATCGGTTCTGGTACAGATGTGGCTATTGAATCTGCCGATATTGTGCTGATGCGCAGTGACCTGATGGATGTCCCAGCTGCGGTAGAGCTCAGCCGGGCGACCATTAGGAATATCAAGCAGAATCTCTTTTGGGCGTTTGCCTACAACAGCGCAGGTATCCCCATTGCGGCTGGCCTTCTCTACGCCTTTGGTGGGCCGCTTCTTAACCCGATGATTGCAGCGGCGGCGATGGCGTTCAGTTCAGTGTCTGTTCTGTCCAACGCACTGCGCCTCAAAAGGTTCCGCCCCAGCACTTCATAAAACAACAGTGATTTTACAGCCTCGGCGCTTGCCGGGGCTTTTTTATACGCTGGAGGAATATACTTGTGAACGGCAGGAAATAGGCGAATGCTATTGAACTCTTGTAGAAAACTTGCAACCGATGAGGTGATTTGCCCATTGCATGCAAATTCAGAGAGTTATGCCTGTAGATTTGTGCAGAATCACATGCAGCAGGAAATTACCTTTCGCATTTCTCCCCGTCCGTTTGCCCTCGATCCCAGTACATATGCAGAAATTGAGAGTCTAGGTTCGGTGCTCCTCAAGTTCTATCAGGGGATTCAGGAGTTATACTTCGCTTCATCAGCTGGCCGAATGCCTAAGTGGATTCAGGAATATTTGGAGTTGGGCAAACCAGAATTGGTACTTGATTACGGCCGGATGCGGAGGTTCCGTCGGGACTATCCCTTCATCATTCGGCCGGACATTCTCTTGACAGAAGATGGCATTGCTATCACGGAGCTAGACAGCGTGCCAGGCGGTTTTGGACTGACAGCCGAATTGAGCAAAGTCTACTCTGACCTCGGATATGAGGTCATAGGTGGGCCGCACGGCATTATAGATGGTTTTGCACAAGCTGTCCGCACTCAAGATCCCGCAGACGACCCGGTAGTCGCCATTGTGGTCTCAGAGGAGTCACAGGACTACTTCGCTGAAATGAAATGGCTGGCTCATGCCTTGACGGAGGGTGGCCTGACTGCTTTTGCCGTGCATCCAGAAGACCTGGTCTTTCAAGAGTACGGCCTCTATCTTGCCTCTGATCAAGGCCTACAGCGCATTACATTGCTATATCGTTTTTTTGAGCTCTTTGACCTAAAAAACATCCCCAAGATTGATCTGATTCTATATGCCATCCGCAAGCGCTTGGTCTGTGTGACACCACCCCTCAAATCTTACTTGGAAGAAAAACTCAACTTTGCACTCTTTCATCATCCGTCTCTTGTTAATTGGTGGAAGGACCATCTCGGCGAGCCTGATTATGCTAAACTCAGCCGCATCCTGCCCCGGACTTGGGTCGTGGATAACCGTCCTCTTCCGCCACATGCAGTTATTCCTGGTTTAGAAGTCAACGGGATCCCCGTCACAGACTTTCTTCAGCTGAGCGAAGCGTCCCAATCAAATCGGGAGTACGTCCTCAAGGTCTCCGGCTTTTCTGAAAACGCTTGGGGCAGCCGAGGAGTCTTTGTGGGGCATGACCTTTCTCGGCTAGAGTGGGGAGAACGGCTTAGCCAAGCGCTCGAGAGTTTCTCCACTAACCCCTATATTCTTCAGGAGTTCCGCAAGGCTCGTCAGGTGGAGACTTCGTTTTATGATGAGAAACTTGATGAAGTACGCCTAATGCCCGGCCGAGTACGCCTCTGCCCGTATTACTTCGTTAATGGTTCGAAGGTTAATCTAGCTGGGATTCTGGCCACCATCTGTCCCATTGACAAGAAGCTGATCCACGGTATGGTAGATGCGGTTATGGTGCCAACGATGGTCGAAGGAAGGTGAAGAGATGTCTGTCTGTTTGGGATGTTCCTCCAAGTGGCACGATTGGCGCTGGCAGCTGCGGAACCGCCTGCGCACGCGAGAAGAGTTGGCGGCATACATCGACCTGACGACTGACGAAGAGAAGGCGTTGACAGAGCCCATCTTTGCCGTCGGTGTTACTCCATATTTTGCTTCACTCATGGACCGCACCGACCCTAATTGCCCTATCCGGCGGCAGGTGATTCCCTTATCGGCAGAGGGTAGAGGAATCGGCCACCTCCACAGAGATCCCCTCAATGAAGAGGGCCTTTCTCCAGTGCCGCGGATAATTCACCGCTACCCAGACCGCGTTGTTCTTCTAGCAACGGAGATCTGCCACACATACTGCCGGCACTGTACGCGCAGGCGGCGGGTCGGTATGATGGAACACGGACTGACCATGGCTGAGCTGGATAGAGCGATTGCGTACATTGCGTCCCATGAGGAAGTTCGTGACGTGCTGATTAGTGGGGGAGATCCACTCATCTATTCTAACAGACAGATTGAGCGGATTATTGCCAGGGTGCGTGCCATCCCGCATGTTGAGATTATCCGGATTGGGACGCGGGCACCGGTCACCAATCCGTTCCGGGTTACACCTGATTTTGTGGCGATGCTGCGAAAGTATCATCCGATCTGGATTAACGTACAGTTCAATCACTATAGGGAAATCACACCTGAATCTGCTCGAGCCTGTAGCCTGCTGGTAGATGCAGGGATCCCTGTAGGGAACCAGACGGTTCTCTTGCGGGGCATCAATGACAGCCTAGAAGTCCAGAGGCGCCTTGTGCATGAGCTTCTAAAGCTGCGGGTGCGCCCATATTATCTCTATCAGTGTGACTTAGCTGAGGGAATTGAGCATTTCCGCACACGTGTAGCTAAGGGCATCGAAATCATCGAAGGCCTGCGGGGCCATACATCCGGGATGGCAGTCCCAACGTTCGTGATCGATGCTCCTGGCGGCGGGGGTAAGATACCGATCGGTCCGCAATATCTGATTTCGCAGTCACCTGAAAAGGTAGTGTTGAGAACCTACGATGGGAAGATCGTAGAATATCCAGAACCAGATGTATAGAAGGAGAAACCTGCATGGAAAAAGCTCTTGAAGTGCGTGATTTGAAGAAGTACTACGGGCCGGTCAAGGCCGTCGACGGGGTTTCTTTCTACTGCCTTAGGGGTCAAGTTTTTACTCTGCTCGGGCCCAACGGAGCAGGGAAGACCACGATCGTCGAGATCCTTGAAGGGCTGCGAGAAGCCGATAGTGGTGAGATCGTTTTCCTTGGCAAGCCCTGCCGCAGGATCGGCCGTGCAGAAAAAGAGCGGATTGGGGTTGTCCTACAGCAGACAAACCTCTTACGCCGCATCAAGGTGCGGGAAATGCTGGAGATGTTCGCTTCTTTCTACAGTCGAACGGTAAGTACCGCGCATCTGCTGGAAATCTGCAGTCTTGAGGATAAGGCTAATACTCTAGTAGAAAACCTGAGCGGTGGCCAGCGCCAGCGGCTTGCCATTGCTCTTGCCCTCGTCAATGATCCCGAAGTGATCTTTTTAGATGAGCCCACGACCGGTTTGGATCCACAAGCCCGCCGCAATAAAGGGTTTGATGCTTAGTCTTATTAGGGACCGCCAAGCGCTGTTTTTCTCAGTAGCCATGCCCCTGATCTTCTTGCTGATCTTTGGCCCCATGCTGAGTGGCTCGGAGAGGGACCGCCCAATTCAAGTTGCTGTATTCGTTTCAGCAGATGGGCCTTCAGCACAGTTGTTTGAAGAAGCTCTAGGCCAGTTTTCTAGGCTCGAATCTATCCACATCGATACCCAAGAAGGTGCTGCTCAAGCTGTGGCCCACGAAGGCGCAGACTTCGGGCTTATCTGGGATGGAAGTGTCCTTGAGGTACTTCTCAACCCGGCCATGATCCAGGATAACAGCACTTACAGACAGATCAGCGAAGGTGTCCGCTCCTATATCGATCAACAACGCCTGCAGCCGCAAGAGCTGTTGGAAGTAAGTGTAGTCCGGCATGCTGTGAGGGGAGAGGCTTATTCTAGTACTGGTTATGTGTTCCCGGGCATCATCGCGATGGGAGTAATGTCTTCGGGCCTGTTTTTGATTTCTTCATCGTTCATGTACATGAAGGAGAGCTTTGTGCTGAAACGCCTTCTGGCGACGCCGTTGGGGAAGCTGCAGTTCTTAGCCGGTCTGATCACGACGCGTATTTCCTTAAGTATTCTGAGCGCGGTATTGATCTTGGCTGCCGGCCCACGAGCCTTGGGTGTCGAGCTGGTGGTAAACTGGCCGCTGCTTGTAGTCTATCTTCTGCTCGCAACCGTTATTATGGCAGGCGCAGGTGCGCTTGTCGCACTGATTGCAAGGAGCGCCCGCAGTGCCTCTGAGATCTCTAGCGTCTTGATGACTCTGATGATGTTTGCCTCGGGAGTGTACTTCCCGTTGGAATTCCTCCCAGCCTCGCTGCGTGCCGTGGGCAGCATTCTTCCAGCTACCTATGTGGCGAGAGGATTTAGATTTATCATGGGTGTGGAGAGCATGACTTGGCCGCGATTTGTACTAGAAACCACTATTCTGACTCTGGCAGCGCTGACCGCCATTTGGTTCGCTGCCGTTCGGGGAAGTTGGGACTTGGAGTGACGTGAGAGAATTTTCACACAGCGCGTTGACTTTATAATTCAGATTGGTATACTAATCATTGTGAGCTTTCTTGGGTTGTGCTTGTAACCCTGTGCCAAGACTTTTTACGCTTATGTAGAAGGTCTTGCTTTTTTGTGATTAAGTATAGGCTGCCTGAATTCCGCGAAACATAAAATGCCTGCCATTAATGATTCGTTCTGTTTTTATGGAATTGTTGCGCAACACCGCAATTGTCTCGAATTTTTCTATTCAACAACTGTCTTCGTTGACACTCGATAAATTTCGAAATATAATCAAATTAGAGGATATATTTCTCGACAGTATCTGAAAGGTGGACAAATAATGCTGGTTACAAAAATGCAGCCCCTTACCCAGCTGCTGCAGCGGGACGGGACTTCAGTAGATTTTGGTGAGCTTTGCCAGGCCATCCGGGAAGGCGTTTCCGGGGCGAATATATACTTATTCAGCAGAAAGGGCAAATTGCTCGGTTATGCTTTAGCAGAAGGCTTAGAATATACACCCTTTGACCAGGACTGGCTGGAGACTAAAGAAGCTCCCGGCGAGCTTCTGGCTACCATCAACAGGGTTGCCGCTCAAAGTATTCAAGATGGAGAGCATGGTGAATCCATCCTTGTGACTCCGGTTGTAGGTTCTGATGAACGAGTCGGCTCGCTTGTATTTGTAAGACAAGAAAGTGACTTCAACGACGATGACAAGATTATCGGTGAATTTGCAGCAACCGCGGCAGGCATGATCATTTCTCGAGTTCTGGACGAACGTCAGGAAGACGAAGCGCAGGAAGTGCGGGCAGCGCGCAACGCCATCAACAGCTTGTCGTACTCAGAAGTTGTGGCGATGCAGAAGATCTTTGAGCAACTCGATGGCGATGAAGGCCTCTTAGTTGCCAGCCGCATTGCCGATGAAGCTGGTATTACCCGTTCTGTAATCGTCAACGCACTGCGCAAGTTGGCCTCTGCCAACGTGATCGAATCCCGTTCTCTCGGTATGAAGGGAACTTACCTGCGGATCCTAAACAAAGAAATTCGCAACGAGTTCAACCGGCAGTGGTATCCACAGCGGACAAAATAAGCAGCATAATCTAAAAGGCCCTCACTGAGGGCCTTTACTGCCATTTTGAGAAATAACAGCGGGGAAGCTGATTGTGACCGTAGTACCTTGTGTAGAAGATTCAATGCTGACGGTGCCGTTGTACTTCTCAGTGATCCTGAATGTAACGGGTAGTCCTAAGCCTGTCCCCTGATTCTTCGTAGTGAAGAAAGGTAAGCTCAACTTATCTATGTACTCTTGTGGTATACCGCATCCGGTATCCTTCACTCGAAGAATGACATCGGGATATCTGTTCTCGGTGATTAGTGTTAAGACACCACCCTGGCTCATGGCATCAAAAGCATTATGAGCCAGGTTTAATATTACTTGACGGAGTTCGCCCGGATGGCAGCTGATATCTGGAACTTCGTCCAGGCAAAACTGTACGACCTGCTTCTTCTTGAGCGCAATCGCTTCTAGGAGGGGTTGGACCGCCTCGATAACAGTGATCATATTACAGCCTTGTTCGTAATTGGGTGTTTGCGTTTTAGCCAGGCTCAAGAATTGACACGCCAGCTGATCCGCTCGATCAACTTCAGCAATAACTTTGCCAATCAGATCGCTGTAGGCTCCGAATTCCGGTTTAGAGTGGAAAAGCTCCATGAAGGCTCGAATCGCTGTAATTGGATTGCGAATCTCATGGACTACTTCCGCTGTAGCTGAACGAAGAAGATTGGAGCGGTTTATGTTTTTCAGGGCATCCCCGTTGACTGCGGCCCCTCGGAAAAAAGTGAAACTGTGACTGGTCGATAAGTCCAAGATATCTGTCAGGCCGCATTCGTGCAGAGGGTAGGGGCAGAGTGCGAGCGCTTGAGTGCCGTTCAGCAGCTTGTCCAGCAGAGCTTCTTGCATTAGGTTAAAAGCTCGATCCGCAGGAAACAAGCTGCTTCGGCTGTGCACTAAGCGCAAGCCAGCATATCCCTGCTCGAGCACTTCGGAGATCTTTCTGCGCCATTTCTTAAGAATGCTTTCTGGCCGAGGGGATTCATCAAAACAGTACCATTCTCTATATGAGAATACCTCCACATTGTATTTTGCGGCAACCCCCTGCAGCGCAGGCTTTAAGGAATCCGTGATCCACAAGCAGTACTCGTCGGCAGCTGCTCCTGCTTCAAAAAAAGACGTGACCAGATCGGCATGATCTTGTTCACGCTCGTAAAAGCCGCACATATGAGTTCCCCATGGGATCTGGTCGAGAAACTCAATACCTGAGTCGCGTCGTTCTGTGCAGGTCCGATATTGCATACTGTTCCTCCCAACAAGTGGTCTGCCGCCATTTTTTCTCAATTCGACCGAGGTCGAAGAATTCCTTTTCATATATTGTGGATAATTGGGAATTATTGCGTTTGTTCATCGATAAGCGTTCTACCTTTGGTGATAGCACCTCGCTTAAACCGGGCATTGATGGTATCCATAACTGCGCTCAGCTTACGAGCATTTTCTGTTTCATCAAAGAGTGAGAGCTGAGCCGTTTCGGTTAAGTTGCTCACTGTAACGCCAATTAGACGGACGGGACGAAGGCGCTCCTTTTCTAAGAGGCTCACTGCGGTCTGGAATATGGTGTCATCGTCACAAAAAGAAGTCTCATGGGTATGGCTTCTTGTGATGGTCTTGAAATCATAGTAGCGTATCTTGAGCGTGACTGTCCGGGCATAAAGACCGTGCTGGCGGAGCCGCCAACCCACATCTTCGACCAGCCGCCCCAACTGCCCGCGTATAAGCGCAAAACTAGTCTGATCTTCATCAAACGTTATTTCGTGGCCGATGGATTTTGCCTCATGGATTGGTTCCACTTTGCGGTTGTCGATTCCGCGGGCTAGATAGTATAAGTGGGGCCCGAAGGAGGAGCCAAACTTCTCTTCGAGCTCGGGAAGGGAATAAGCGAGGAGATCTCCAATTTTGTATATACCGATGCGGTTGAGTTCTTGCTCGGCTTTTTTGCCTACGCCCCACAGCTTGCCCACGGGCAGAGGATTGAGAATCGTGCTGATCTCATCGGGGCGGATAACTGTCAACCCATCGGGTTTTTCCAAGTCGGAGGCAAGTTTTGCTAAGAACTTGTTTGGTGCGATCCCGACTGAAGCTGTCAGTCCCGTTGTTTCCTTGATGCGCTTCTTGAGACTCATTCCCATGGCTTCGAGACTGTCATAAAAGTGCTCGCATCCGGTCATGTCTAAGAAGGCCTCATCGATAGACAGCGGCTCAACCACAGGTGAGAACTCTGGGAAAATCGCATGTATCTGCCGAGAAACCTCTTGATAGCGTTTCATGCGGCCCGGTATAAAAACTCCGTGAGGACAGAGGGCTGCGGCTTTGACAATGGGCATAGCGCTGTGAATACCGTACTTGCGAGCTTCGTATGAGCAGGTTGAAACAACGCCCCGGCGGCTGTCTTTATAGCCACCTATAATAAGCGGTTTCCCTTTGTACTCAGGGTTATCGAGGATTTCAACAGCCGCGAAAAAGGCATCCATATCAACATGCATTATAGTTGCCATAAGAATCCCTCCGGGGTAAGATTTCTGGAGGAGGACAGCGATTCCTCCATATGAAGGTGAGGTGGAATAGTATGCAGCGCGCATATTTAGTATCCCTACAGCTGCCCGGCCAGTCTGATTGGGAGGTAGAAGACAGTCTAGATGAACTTTGGGAATTGGCTGAGGATGCAGGCTTAGAAGTAGTAGATCGGTTTGTGCAGAAACGTGCCACACCAGACCCGGCAACGTTTATCGGGAAGGGTAAAGCTGAAGAGCTTGGTGCTATTGTAGAACCGGATGAACTGATCATATTTGACAATGAACTATCGCCGGCACAGCAGGGTAATTTGGCTGAGATCATAGACGCGCCAGTCTTAGATCGCACGCAGCTCATCTTGGACATATTTGCACAGCGGGCTCAGTCGCGAGAGGGTAAAATCCAAGTAGAGCTAGCACAGTTAAACTACCTACTGCCGCGCCTTACGGGTGCTGGTAAAGCTCTATCACGCCTTGGAGGCGGAATCGGAACGCGGGGCCCTGGTGAAACCAAGCTCGAGACCGATCGCCGGCGTCTGCGTAAGCGTATTTCCGATCTGAGAGCAGAACTCGAAGAGATACGTAAGGTGAGGGCTACTCACCGTGCCAGGCGTGACCAGATGGCCGCTCCAGTGGTGGCCTTGGTGGGCTATACAAATGCGGGCAAGTCTACTCTTTTAAGAGAGCTGAGCGGCACCGACACCTTTGTTGCAGATCAGCTGTTTGCTACACTTGATCCGACTATTCGCCGCTGGGAACTGCCTGATGGCCGCTGGGTGTTCTTAACCGACACAGTCGGGTTTATTCGCCGTTTGCCGCACACATTGGTAGCCGCTTTCCGAGCCACCTTGGAGGAGATTCTCTTTGCCGATCTTATCCTCCATGTGATTGATGTCAGCCACCCTCAGGCCAGGGAGCAGCAAGAAGCTGTGGAGCAGGTGCTTGCAGAGATTGGTGCAGCACAGCCTGTAATTAACGTGTATAATAAGATTGACAAGATTCCCGCTGGCATCGAGGCCGGTGGAGCTGGTGTGCCAGTTTCGGCCCTAACAGGCGAGAACTTGGACCGCCTTGGTGCAGAAGTCGCGGCTTTTTTCAGCAGTCTGTTCAGTGTGCAGAAGTTTCATTTCAGTTTTGCTAATTTTGGTGAAGCAAGCAGGCTGCGGGAGTTGGGCCGCGTCCTCGAGGAGCGGTTTACCGAGACCGGAGTAGAAATCACTGCTGAAGTTGATCAAGCTACCGCAGGCCTAATGAGGGCCTTCCGGGTGGAGTAATATCAAAAGATTCTTAGGCAGGATTACGCAGCCGGGGAGAGAAAAGCAACATGTTAAGCAAATGACGCAGTAATATCCGGTTGAGGTGAAGAGATTGCGATACAGTGAGGGCTCGTGGCTGGAGCTTGTTGTAGGATGCATGTTTTCTGGGAAATCGGAGGAGCTGATCCGCAGGGTGAAGCGGGCTACCATTGCCAAACAGAAGGTGATGGTTTTCAAACCCGCGATCGACAACCGCTATGACGAGACAAAGGTTGTTGCGCATAATGGCAGTGCGGTGCACTGCATTCCTGTTGATGACGCGGAACAGATCTTATCCCACGTAGACGACGCTTGTGATGTGGTTGCAATTGATGAAGTACAGTTTTTTTCTGATGGCATCATAGATATATGCAAGTCATTGGTAGAACAAGGTAAACGAGTTATTGCTGCCGGCCTTGATCAGGACTTCCGTGGCGAGCCTTTCGGCCCAGTGCCGCAGCTTTTAGCTCTAGCCGATGAGGTCACGAAGCTGAATGCCATCTGTGTGGTCTGCGGCCGGCCTGCCAGCCGTACCCAGCGCATCATTAATGGTGAGCCGGCAAGTTACCATGATCCGATTATTCTCATAGGAGCAACTGAACACTACGAGGCACGCTGCAACCGCTGCCATTCCGTGCCTGGCCGCCCATAGGATGGGGAGTGATATGGCTCGTAAACGCTTTAGGCTGACTGTCATGTTCATATTGACTTGTCGAGCAATTGTAGTTGGGGTAGCTTATTACTTGGTTCGAAACATCCCAAGCTTACCTTCGTCGTTTGTGGCCATTTTTGCTGGTTTTCTTGCTTTTGATATTATTGTGGCTATGCCTCGGTTTTCGCTGCGCTTAAAACATTGGATGCAGATGATTGTGGTGCTGCTTCCGCGTTTGGGCGCGACAGCGCTCGCCTTAACTGCAGGCTTGGCGCTAGGTGCACTGTTTGGAGGGTTGACAAAGCTGGGCCTTCCGGTGGTTGTCGGGGCGGTACTCACTCTTGGACTAGCATACAGTGCAGCAGAGAACATTAGAGGCAATATTTCTAGCTACGTTGGGATGATTTCAGCCCTGTTCTTGTTTGATGATATTGTCCGTTTGGAGAAGTTGGGTGAACAGTGGTGGTATGACCTGGGAGGCCCGATTCTCCAGGTGGTATACGGCACTTTTGTAGGTCTGGTTATGGGATGGCTGGTGGGGATAGTGGTAGGTGTGATTACGCGCTTGTTCCTGCCCCGGGGCTTCCGCAGTGTACGGAGCAGTGCGTATGAAAAACCACTTTGGCTCCAGTCTTTCCGCGATGTAACGCGGTTTGGTGATGACATGATAGTTATGCAGGTAGAGGTGGGAGATAATGCACCGGTCGCTTACCGGACCTTGGCGGAGCTGAAGCTTGCCAACGTCTACGGAATTCGGGTGCTCTCAATTTTCCGAACACCGCAAGAGGTAATATCGCCGCGGGGTGAAGATGTTATTCTCCCCACAGATCGTCTGACTGTGGTACTGCCTGCTGAGCAAGCAAGTACCCTATTATCCTTAGTAAAGGGGAGTGAACTAGGTGAGCAAGTTTAGTTACGGCGGGCAAGCCGTGATTGAAGGGGTGATGATGCGCGGCAAGCACTTCACATCGATTGCTGTGCGCAAAATGAACCAGGATATCACGGTGAAAGTAGATGCCCTAAAACCTTGGTCTGATAGGTTTCCTATTCTCAAGAAACCAATTATCCGAGGGGCCGTTGCTCTGATTGAGACCTTGATTATTGGTCTTAAGAGTCTGAGTTATTCCGCGGCAGAGTACAGCGAATCAGAAGAGGAACAGCTTACGACAAAGGAATTGGTTCTGACGATGGCCTTTGCTGTTCTACTTACTGTAGGCCTTTTCATTATCTTACCTGCCTATGTTATTCGGCTGATTCAATCTGCCATCAGCTCTAATTTCTTACTCAACCTCATTGAAGGTTTGATTAAGGTCAGCTTTTTTGTGGCGTATATTATAGGAATCTCGTGGATGAAGGATATTCAGCGAGTATTTGAGTATCACGGTGCTGAACACAAGGCCATTAACTGTCATGAGGCAGGTTGCGAACTAACGGTTGACCAAGTGCGCCGGCACAGCCGTATTCATGCTCGATGCGGCACGAACTTCCTCTTGATTGTGCTGTTTACGAGTGTAATAGTTTTTTCTTTCTTCGGACGCCCTCCTTTTCTGCAGCGCATCTTAACTCACTTAGCGATTATGCCGCTGGTGGCGGGTCTGTCATATGAGATAATCCGTCAAGCCGGTAGAGATGACTGCCACCCTATCTTTAGGTGGCTGGCAAAACCTGGTATGGCGCTGCAGTACTTTACTACGCGGGAACCGGACGACGGGCAGATTGAGGTCGCTATTCGAGCTCTGCAATCTGTGCTGGACAAAGACGCAAGTCACGCCGAAGAAAAGAAGATTAGGCCGTTTCCCGGATCCAGCAGCACTGTGTAGGAGGAGATAATGCGTGTTTGAGAAACTAGAAGCCCTAGAGCAAAAGTATGAGGAGTTAAACCAAAAGCTAAGTGATCCGCAGGTGATTAGTGACCAGGCTGCGTTTCAGAAGTTAGCCAAAACCCATGCGGATTTAGAGGAGATAGTAACCGAATTCCGTGCATATAAGGCTGCTCGCCAGGATTTGAACGATGCGGAGGATCTGCTGGAGGACGAGCATGAGCCTGATATGGTGGCAATGCTGAAGGAAGAAATCAGCACCTTGGAAGAAAAAGTGGAAAAACTTGAGCAGAAGCTGCGCATTCTGCTTCTTCCCAAAGATCCTAATGACGAAAAGAACGTCATTGTTGAAATCCGCGGCGGTACCGGTGGCGATGAGGCTGCATTATTTGCCGGTTCCCTCTTTAGAATGTACAGCCGCTACGCGGAGGAGAAGCGCTGGCGTGTAGAGCTCATGAGCAGCAGCCCGACCGAGTTGGGTGGATTCAAGGAAGTAATCTTCATGATCGAGGGTAAAGGGGCATACAGCCGCCTCAAATATGAAAGCGGTGTGCACAGAGTGCAGCGAATCCCTGCCACCGAGTCTGGCGGCCGTATCCACACTTCGACTGCCACTGTCGCTGTGCTGCCAGAGGCAGAGGAGGTAGAAGTCGACATTGATCCAAATGATCTGCGGATTGACGTATATCGCTCATCTGGCCCTGGTGGACAAAGCGTGAACACCACCGACTCGGCAGTGCGCATCACACACCTGCCAACTGGATTGGTTGTATCCTGCCAAGATGAAAAGTCCCAGCACAAGAATAGAGAAAAAGCGATGAAAATCCTGCGCGCTAGGCTGTACGACATGGCCAAGGCAGCAGCCGAACGGGAGCAGGCAGAGGCACGCCGGTCCCAGGTAGGTACCGGCGAACGCAGTGAGCGGGTCCGTACCTATAACTTCCCTCAAGGACGGGTTACCGATCACCGCATCGGACTGACTCTGTACAAGCTGGATGCGATTCTAGATGGCGATTTGGATGAAGTTATCGACGCTCTTACTACCGCAGACCAGCTTGAACAACTGCAGGCGTTGGAGTAATTTCGGAGTGAGAAAACAGCATACTATTCAAGAACTATTGGCGATCAGCACACAGTACCTTAGTGAGAAGGGGTGTGCTTCGCCGCGTCTAGACGCAGAACTGCTTCTTGGTCATGTGCTGGGCATGAGCCGTCTAGACCTCTATCTTAATTTACAGAAGCCCCTGACAACGCAGGAAGTTGATGAATACAGGCAGTGTATTGGGAGACGCGGCAGGCGTGTTCCAGTGGCTTATATCACAGGTACCAAGGAGTTTTACTCTCTTGATTTTAAGGTTACGCCTGCGGTCTTGATCCCTCGCCCTGAGACAGAGCTTTTGGTTGAAGAGGTTGTCCGGGCAGCTCACAGCCGGCTGACTGCGGGAAAACGGCCCGTTCGCATCTTAGACTTAGGTACAGGCAGTGGGGCAGTGGCCATAGCTGTGGCAAGACAGGATCCTGACTTTCTTGTCACCGCTGTCGATATTTCGCCAGATGCCCTTATAATCGCTCGAGAGAATGCTGAGAGTCTCGAGGTTGTAGAGCAGGTAGAGTTTATTGAGAGTGATCTCTTCTCAAAAGTCAGAGGCTCTTTTGATGTGATCTGCTCAAATCCGCCTTATGTTACCGAAGACGAAATGCGGCAGCTGCAGCCCGAGGTGGCCTTTGAGCCAGCCCAAGCGCTCCATGGAGGAGTGGACGGCCTTGATTATTACCGCCGGATATTTCACGAAGCCCCAGGTTTCCTTGAACGTCCAGGTGCAGTGATGGTTGAGATTGGTGCTGATCAGGGACAAGCAGTCAGTACCATTGCTCAGCAGGCGGGATTTGAAGTAGAGAAAGTGGTTGTGGATTATCAGGGGCACGATCGAGTGGTGGTGGCTGTATGGCGGTAAGGACACTTCTATTAGGGACTAATGAACTTGATAGAGCTGCCGCTCTTCTTAGAGCGGGTCAGTGTGTTGCTTTTCCCACAGAAACGGTTTATGGTTTGGGTGCCAGCGCTTTAAACCCGCAGGCGGTAGAGGGGATTTTTGCCGCCAAAGGCAGGCCTCAGGATAATCCGCTGATTGTCCATTGTGCCAGTCAGGAACAGGCTGCAGAATTAGTGACGGACATTCCGGAAGAGGCCGCTGCGCTCATGAAGGCTTTCTGGCCAGGCCCGCTCACTCTTGTCTTACCCAAGGGCCCGCAGGTACCTGACGTTGTGAGTGCCGGCCTTGATACTCTAGCTGTCCGTATTCCCAGTCATCCTGTGGCTCTAAGACTGATTGAGCTGGCTGGCCCCTTAGCTGCACCTAGTGCAAACTTGTCTGGACGGCCCAGCCCGACTAAGGCAGAACATGTCATGACTGACTTAGACGGCCGTATTGCCGCTGTTGTCGATGGGGGAGAGACAGGATGGGGTGTAGAATCGACAGTAGTTGACTGCGTCAGCCGGCCGTTTCGTCTCCTCCGCCCAGGTGGGGTCACTTTAGAAGAACTCAATACGGTGTGCCAAGTCGTGGTTGATCCCGGTGTGTATGGAGAGTTGAATCAGGGGGAGAAGCCTCGGTCTCCGGGGATGAAGTATCGTCACTATGCTCCTAACGCGCAGGTTTTTTTGGTTGCGGGTGACAGAGCTGAAGAGTGCATCAAAGAGCTGGCAGAGGAACATCAGCGTAGGGGCTGCAAGGTGGGAGTGATGGTTCCAACTGAACACGCTTCTCGTTACAGTGGTATCACCGTACTTCCTATGGGTTCCACAGCGAACCTGCAGGAAATCTCGGCTAGCATATACCGTCTGCTGCGTGAAGCAGACGAACTCCGAATTGATGTCCTGTTGGTAGAAGGTATTTCGGAAGAAGGCCTTGGTATGGCCATTATGAACCGCTTGCGCCGGGCAGCGGGAGAGCGAATTATCTTCGCCTAGAACTGCAGCAGGAGGTATAGGTTTGAGATCGGTTCTTTTTGTTTGCTCAGGCAATACATGCCGTAGTCCGATGGCAGCTGCTTTACTCAAGCATTATGCAGAACAAGCGGGGCTTGCCATAGAGGTAGCTTCGGCTGGCTTGGCAGCCTTTGCGGGTGATTCGGCGACACAGCAGGCTGTTGATGTCATGCAAGAGGTGGGCATAGACTTGCAGGGCCACCGATCCCGAAGATTCCGCGAAGAGCTTGCCCAGGAGTATGACTTAATTTTGGTGATGACCAACAGCCATAAGCAGTATATTGTCGAATACTATCCGGAGATCGCTGGTAAAGTGCACCTATTGCTGGAATTTGCCCAAGATAAGCAGTTGCGGCAGGAACTGGATGACAAAAAAGAGAAGGGGTATGAGGTTTCGGATCCCTTTGGCCAGTCTCGCGACGCGTACCGGCATGTGCGTGATGAAATTGCACAGGCTGTTCAAGCCATCGTCGAAAGCTGGATGAATGAGGAGGAAAAAGAATGAAAATCGCCATTGGGAGCGATCACGGTGGGTTTTACGCCAAAGAGGAGATTATCAAGTTGCTGAGTGAGGGCCCTTATGAAGTGACGGATATGGGTACCCATTCTACCGAGTCATGCGACTATCCAGACATAGCTCACCAAGTGGGCCGAGCAGTGGCCGCTGGAGAGTATGATCTCGGGATTCTGATCTGTGGAACCGGTATTGGCGTATCGATCGCTGCGAACAAGGTGCCTGGTGTGCGTGCTGCGCTGTGCAGCGATACTTATTCTGCCCGCATGGCTCGGGAGCATAACGACAGCAATGTGCTTTGCCTCGGGGCACGGGTCTTAGGAATGGGCCTCATGGGTGATATTGTCAAAACGTATCTAGAGAGTGAGTTTGAAGGCGGGCGCCATGCCCGGCGGGTAGGAAAGATAGAAAGTCTGTAGGGTACAGCGGATTTGGAGATGAAAGAGGAGATGATGATGAGTACAGTACATGTTATCCGGCATCCTTTGGTTCAGCACAAGTTGACCATGATTCGTGACAAGAACACCGGGCCGAAGGATTTCCGTGAACTCGTTGACGAAGTGTCTTTGTTGATGGCCTATGAAGTAACCAGGGACATGCCCCTCGAAGAAGTAGAAGTAGAAACACCGATCTGCACCACCAAGGGCCACACCATTTCAGGCAAGAAAGTCGGGATCATCCCAATCCTCCGAGCAGGCTTGGGCATGGTCAATGGTATCCTCCGACTGATTCCTACCGCCAAGGTAGGGCACATTGGGCTGTACCGCGATCCAGAGACTCTCGAACCAGTAGAATACTACTGCAAACTCCCCGCTGATGTAGAAGAGCGGGAACTGATTGTCATTGATCCCATGTTGGCTACTGGTGGCTCGGCCGCGGCAGCCATCCATTACCTGAAAAAACGGGGAGCACATAGTATCAAGCTGATGTGCCTCTTGGCGGCTCCAGAAGGAATTGAGCGCATTCAGAGAGAACATCCCGATGTGGAGATCTTTACCGCTGCAGTCGATGAGCGTTTGAACGAGCATGGTTACATCATTCCCGGTTTGGGAGATGCGGGAGACCGCCTCTTTGGAACTAAGTAAGCAGACAGTGCGGAGGGATAGCGTGCAGAAACGTCCATCATGGGACGAATATTTTATGCAGATAGCTGACTTGGTCAGCACCCGTTCGACCTGCCTCCGCCGACAAGTTGGCGCCCTGTTAGTGAAGGAACGGCGAATCATCGCTACCGGCTACAACGGGGCGCCCCGTGGATTGCCTCACTGCGCTGAAGTGGGCTGTCTTCGACAGCAGCTGGGTATTCCTTCAGGAGAAAGGCACGAGATCTGTCGCGGTATTCATGCTGAACAGAACGCAATTCTTCAAGCCGCTCTCTATGGAGTAAGTACGGAAGGGGCTGTGTTGTACTGCACAACCCAACCGTGTGCCCAATGTACAAAGATACTTATCAATGCTGGTGTAAGCCGCATTGTATACTGCGGTGACTATCCCGATCCTTTGGCTCAGGAACTCCTGCAGCAGGCAGATGTGGTAGTGGAACGGTGGACTAATCATAAGGAGGGATGACATGACACCATCCCATCTTTTACTTCCGTTTCTAATAGCGTTTGGAGTAACTTTTGCAGTTACACCGCTAATTAAGCGCCTGGCTCCGAAGCTCGGCCTGGTTGATCACCCCAACCCGAGGCGAATCAACAAGGTACCGATGCCCACCGGAGGCGGGCTTGCTGTGTTTGCTGGATTTGCGTTGGCAGCGCGATATGCTGGTGTGACGGATGTGTTCCCCACATTTACAGCTGCAGCAGTAATCTTAGCCGTGGGATTGGTTGATGATCGCGTCGGCTTAAAGGCATCGTGGAAGTTTCTTGGCCAACTTCTTGGAGTCTTAGTTTATGTTATTTGGGGCAGCCGGATTGAATTTGTGAGCAATCCTTTTGGTGGGATGTTCTATCTCAGCTGGCTGGCTATTCCTGTGACTGTCTTCTGGTTTTTGGCCCTCATTAATTTGATGAACTTCATTGACGGTTTAGACGGCCTTGCTGTAGGCATTACCTTAATAGCGGCCCTAACCCTCATGGGTTTGGCATGGGATCTGGGGCGGTTCGAAGCGGCAGTCCTCTCCGCGGTACTGGTTGGAGTGGCTGCAGGGTTTCTGCCTTTCAACTTCAATCCTGCCAAACTGTTTTTGGGCGATTCGGGTGCCATGCTCTTTGGCTTCTTACTCGCACTGATTTCTACAGAAGGTGCTTTAAAAGGTGCGGCTACCATTGGCCTGTCTGTACCAATCCTCATTTTTGCCCTTCCCATCGTTGATACCGTCTGTGCCATCGTGCGCCGCACGCAGAATGGGGTTCCTTTTTACCAAGCGGATCAAGATCATTTCCACCATCGAATGCTGAAGTTGGGCCTAAGTCAGCGTCAGGTTGTCTTTGTGGCCTACTTATTGTCGAGTGTATCCGCTTGTGCAGCGCTCTTTACAGCGCGTCATACGTGGGCGGCCTTTGTTTTGGTACCTTTAGTGGGTGCAGGCTTTTTGTATGGGTCAGCACGGGTAGGGATGATTCAAATACCATCTTCCAAGTTTAAGTATGAGCGGAGATTATGATAATGCCTAAATTCGCAGTGGTCTTTGGAACTCGTCCAGAAGCCATAAAAATGGCACCGGTCATAAGAGCGATGCAGGACAAGGCCGGATGGGATGTGCGTGTCATCAGCACGGGTCAGCATCGTGAAATGCTGGACCAGGTTCTAGATGTATTTAAGATAAAGGCGGACTACGACCTAAATATCATGTCCCACGGACAGACCTTGACTGACATTACAACCAAGGTTCTGCATGGCATGAGCAGCATTTTTGCAGAGTGGCGCCCCGATTTAGTATTAGTACATGGCGACACCACCACCGCTTTTGCAGCGGCGCTGGCTGCGTTCTATGAGCGAATCCCTGTAGCTCATGTCGAGGCGGGCTTGCGGACTTCAGACCTGTACAACCCCTATCCAGAGGAAGCTAACCGGCGTCTGACAGATGTGCTTGCTGAGCTTCATTTTGCCCCGACCGAGCAGGCCGCGGCAAACTTGCGCCGTGAGGTAAGGGGAGCTGCGGAGATTTACATAACAGGCAACACAGTAATTGACGCTTTGCTGAGCGTGGTCGAAGAAGGCTACCAGTTTACCACTCCGACCCTATCTCAGCTTGATTTTTCTCGTCCTGTGATCGTGACCACAGTGCATCGGCGAGAGAACTGGGGGCAGCCCTTGGTAGGAATCTGCGGCGCTCTAAAGAAGGTTGTAGGGGAGCACGACTGCCAGATTGTTGTGGCAATGCACCGTAATCCTGCTCTGCAGAAGGTGTTTTATGAGCACCTACAGAATTATGAAGATATTTACTTGATTGATGCTCCCGATTACCGGGAATTTGCAAACCTAATGCAGAAAGCGAAACTTCTCCTGACCGATTCGGGAGGACTGCAAGAAGAAGCGCCGGCACTAAACGTGCCTGTGTTAGTGCTGCGTGAGCAGACAGAGCGTCCCGAAGGCGTGGCCGCGGGAACGTGCCGGGTAGTTGGGACCTCGCCAACCAAGATCTATGAGAGTGTTTCTGAGCTCCTAACTAATGCTCAGCTCTATAACAGGATGGCCCAGGCGCCTAATCCCTATGGTGATGGCCGGGCAGCTCATAGAATATGCAGCGTTCTTGAGCAGAAATATACGGTATAACGGAGGAACAAGCATGACGATGAGACCTGATGAGATTGTGGCGATTCTGCGCCGTCAAATTGAGGAACTAGACTCAGACCTACAAGTTGAGGCAGAAGGCACAGTACTAACCGTCGGCGATGGAATTGCGCGAGTATTCGGCCTGCAGGAAGCCATGGCAGGCGAGCTGTTGGAGTTCCCGGGAAATACCTACGGCATGGTACTAAACCTTGAGCATGACAACCTTGGCGCAGTTATCCTTGGCCCTTATGAACATATTAAAGAAGGCGATTCGGTCAAGCGCACTGGGCGCATCGTTGAGGTTCCAGTCGGCGAAGAACTGATCGGCCGTGTGGTTAACCCTTTAGGGCAACCGCTTGACGGTAAAGGCCCGATTAATGCAAAGAGATTTAGGCCTATTGAATCGCAAGCTCCTGGTGTCGTAGACCGGCAGGCTGTATCGCAGCCACTGCAGACGGGTCTCAAAGCTATCGACTCCATGATCCCAATTGGCCGGGGTCAACGTGAGCTTATCATCGGAGACCGGCAGACAGGAAAGACCGCCATCGCTATCGATACCATTCTTAACCAGCGGGATCAAGATGTAATCTGTATTTATGTGGCGATCGGCCAAAAGGCTTCTACTGTAGCTGGTGTTATCGCTACGCTTGAGAAGCACGATGCCATGAGGTATACAATTGTGGTATCTGCTACTGCGAGTGAGCCCGCTCCGCTGCTCTACATCGCACCGTATGCGGGAGCGGCCATGGCTGAAGAGTTTATGTATGCAGGTAAAGATGTGCTGATTGTCTATGATGACTTGAGCAAGCATGCTACGGCTTATAGAGAAATGTCGCTCTTGCTCCGCCGTCCTCCTGGCCGTGAGGCTTTCCCGGGTGATGTTTTCTACATCCATTCGCGCCTTCTCGAACGCGCGGCCAAGCTAAATGATGAATTGGGCGGCGGCTCCATGACCGCTCTGCCGATTATCGAGACCCAAGCTGGAGACATCTCCGCGTATATTCCGACTAACGTTATTTCGATTACAGACGGACAGATTTTCCTAGAATCTGACCTGTTCTACGCCGGCGTCAGGCCAGCTATCAGCGTAGGGCGCTCCGTATCTCGTGTAGGTGGTGCTGCACAGGTAAGGGCCATGCGTCAGGTAGCAGGCATGCTGCGTTTAGACCTATCTCAGTATCGTGAATTGGCTGCTTTTGCCCAGTTCGGTGCTGATCTTGACAGGGCAACTCAGGCCCGTCTGGCTCGAGGTGAACGCATGGTTGAGATCCTCAAACAGGATCAGTACAAACCGATGCCCGTCCCTGAGCAAGTAGTTTCCATTTACACTGCCATTAACGGTCATCTCGACGATATTTCTGTTGACAATATACTGAGGTTTGAGAAGGAGTTCTTGTCTTTTATGCGGCGTGAACGGGCTCATGTTCTCTCAGCTCTAGATGAGAAGAAAGAGATTACCGACGAAATCAGAGCGGACCTCGAAAACGCGATTAAGACCTTCAAGAAATCCTTTGTTAGTTAGGGGGTGGCAGAGTGGCACAATCAAGCCGCGAGATTAAGCGGCGTATGAACACAATCGGCAGTATTCAGCAGATCACAAAGGCTATGGAGATGATCGCCGCTTCTAAACTGCGGCAGGCACAAGCCAACGCTCAAGCCACGCGCCCCTTTTTCGCCAGACTGCAGGTCTCGCTGGCCCGGGCTCTGGCGGCAGCTGAACGGGTAGGAGAAGATCTTCCTCCCATTGCCACAAGCCGCGAGGGAGACCGCCACTGCCTTGTTGTTATAACTTCTGATAAGGGCCTAGCAGGTGGGTATAACGCCAACATTCTGCGAAGGGCTTCGGAGTTTCTCACTCAGAACCCGCAAACCCAACTGATTGTGGTTGGGAGGAAAGCCCGCGACTATTTCCGCCGGCGGAATCACGATATTCTCGCAGAGTTTGTCCATTTAGGCGACAATCTAACTACAGGGCATGCACATCAGATAGGACAGGTTATCTATGACTTCTATGTGCATGATCTCTTTGATAAAGCAAGCATTCTGTATACCAAGTTCATTAATACAGTTGTCCATCGTGTGGAGATTAGGCCAATTCTGCCGATTACGCAGGCATATACCGCATCTTATGAGGATAAGGACAAGGGTTTCGATGCGGTTTACTTCTATGAGCCATCACTCTCTGAAGTACTTGATTCGGTTGTACCGCTTTTCATTGATGGGGCGATCTATCAGTCTCTGATGGAATCAAAGGCCAGCGAGTTCGGTGCGCGGATGACGGCCATGCGCAACGCTAGTGATAACGCGTCAGAACTGATTAGAGAATTGACTTTATCATATAACCGTGCCCGTCAGGCACAGATCACTAAGGAAATTGCAGAGATTGTGGGCGGTGCAGATGCCCTTGAATCGCGTTAAATGAGGGGGATATGAATGAGTGCAAATGTAGGTCGAGTAGTCCAAGTCATTGGACCCGTTGTAGACGTAGAATTTGAACCAGATAAACTGCCCGATCTCCTGAATGCCATCAAGATTGATACAGAAGGGCAGCATGGTAGAATCAACCTTACATTAGAAGCCGCCCAGCATCTTGGCAACAACGTGGTGCGCTGTATTGCTATGGCTTCGACCGACGGATTACAGCGTGGAATGAAAGCGGTAGACTTAGGCCAGCCTATTTCAGTTCCGGTTGGGCCTGGTACACTAGGCCGCGTTATGAATGTTTTAGGCGAACCTATTGACGAGGCTGGCTCGGTTACAGCAGAAGAGTATCGGGCTATCCACAGGCCTGCTCCAAAGGTTGATGAGGTAGAACCGGCGACTACCATCTTGGAAACGGGGATTAAGGTTGTTGACCTTTTGGCTCCTTATGCACGCGGCGGAAAGATCGGCCTATTCGGCGGTGCCGGTGTAGGTAAGACAGTTCTTATTATGGAACTCATCCGCAACATTGCGCACGAACACGGAGGCTTTTCCGTATTTGCCGGCGTAGGGGAGCGGACCAGAGAAGGTAACGAGCTTTACACTGAGATGAGACAGTCTGGTGTTATCGACAAGACCGCCATGGTCTTTGGCCAGATGAATGAGCCGCCAGGTGCTCGTCTCAGGGTTGGTTTGACCGCCCTGACAATCGCTGAGTATTTCCGCGATGTGATGCGCCAAGACGTGCTGCTGTTTATCGACAACATCTTCCGCTTCACTCAAGCTGGTTCTGAGGTCTCTGCTCTATTGGGGCGCATGCCTTCAGCAGCTGGCTATCAGCCTACCTTGGCGACAGAGATGGGTCAGCTCCAGGAGCGAATCACAACCACAAAGCAGGGTTCTATTACGTCGATTCAGGCCATTTATGTGCCGGCTGACGATTACACCGACCCGGCGCCTGCTACAACCTTTGCGCACCTTGATGCTACAACTAACCTTGAACGCCGCATTGCTGAGAAGGGAATTTACCCAGCGGTGGATCCGTTGGCATCAACGTCTCGGATCCTCAGCCCAGATATCGTGGGTGAAGAACACTACCGCGTAGCTCGCGGGGTTCAGCAGGTATTGCAGCGTTATGCTGAACTGCAGGATATTATCGCTATCTTGGGTATGGATGAGCTCTCCGAAGATGACAAGCTGACCGTAGCTCGTGCACGCCGTCTCGAGAGATTCCTCTCCCAGCCCATGTTTGTGGCAGAAGCGTTTACAGGCCAGCCTGGCCGTTATGTGCCTTTGAAAGAGACTATCCGTGGCTTCAAGGAAATCCTAGAAGGTAAGCACGATCATCTGCCCGAAAATGCGTTTTACATGGTCGGAACCATCGATGAGGCTGTAGAAAGAGCTAAAGCCATCGCGAAGGAGAATGCCTAATGGCGAGCTTCCGATTTGAGGTGGTGACTCCGGAGTGCATCGTAGTGCAGCAGGATGTAGAATACGCTTCACTTCCTGGCAAGGACGGTCAGTTTGGGATTCTTGCCAACCATGCTCCCATCGCCGCTGCTTTAGATATCGGGGTAGTCGAGTTCGGCCCGCGGGATGGTGAGCGGCAGCAGCTGGCTTTAGGCGGCGGTTTTGCGGAAATGGACGGCAGCACCCTGACGGTAATGGGTTATACCGCTGAGCTAGCTGAGGAAATCGATGTGGAGCGTGCCCAAGCTGCTAAGGAGCGTGCCGAACGGCGGCTTGCTGAGAAAGAAGCAGATATCGATTTCATGAGGGCGGAGATTGCTCTTAAGAAGGCGCTTGTGCGCATTCGGGTCGCAAGTAACAACCGCCATAGCAAATGAAGAGAGGAAGGCTGAGTCCTTCCTCTCTTTTGCATAGTGGGCAATATATGGGTGCATACTATCACCGAGGTGGTGACCGTATGCGGCGTTTTCAACAATATAAAAATCGCTTTGGGCAGTGGTGGCGTAGGATTTCTTGGAGCAGTTTCTTCCGTTTTGCCGGGGTGGCTGTGGCTGCTCTAATCGTTGGAATTTCTGCGGGCGTATATTTCGATCTGCCTGTAATGGATTCTGCTCCGTCCATCGTTCCTCCGTATCTTGAAGAAGAGGTTCTTGCGGCCGTGGTGCGCGACCAGGTGCACCGCGTTCTAGAGGAGTCTTATCCTTGGGTACTTGAGGAACCAATAGTTCCGGCCGTGGTAGAACCACCGGCTCCGCCCATGCCAACTCCCGATGAACCTCGCCCGGAGGCGAAAGAGGCCGTTTCGTTTGACCATTTGATTTGGCCAGCCAAAGGTGAGATCACAACACCATTCGGCTGGTACCGGCATCCGGTGTACAACGACTGGAGGTTCAACTCCGGCGTTGAACTGTCTGTCGAGGACGATCAGGTGCGCACAGTTCTTCCTGGTAAGGTGATATCGGTGACTTCCAGCGATCTCGAAACCGAGTTGGTAATTGACCATGGTGGAGGTTGGCAGAGCCGCTATCGCTCAATTGAGGGGTTAACAGTGGTGCCGGGTCAAGAAGTGAAGCAGAATCAAACCATCGGCCGGGCGGCTGATGGGGTGGTGTACTTTGGCCTATTGCACGATGGTGAGCCCGTAAATCCCCAAGCCTTTCTGCGGTAGGCTACGCATAATCGCCTTCTCCTAGCATATAAATGTAGCAAAAAGCTGCTAGGGGGAGCGAAGATGAGGGACTATATCCGCAAGCGGGTGGTGGATGTCAGCCACTATATTATAAAGACAAATGCGACCGTGCGACAGGCAGCTTCGGTATTTGGTGTTAGTAAGAGCACGATCCATAAGGACGTGACAGAGAGACTGCCCCGGATCAATAAAGAACTTTCGCGGCAGGTTAAGAAAGTCCTTGAACTAAACAAGTCTGAGCGGCATATTCGTGGCGGGGAGGCAACGCGCCAGAAGTACAGCAAGAGCTCAGAAGCCTCTTAAAGAAGAATATGCCAAACAGAACAGGATTTGCCCCAGGTATGTCGAAACCATTTGAAGTGATTCGTCTACTAAGGGGGCAAATGAACATGTTTGGATATGACATCGGAATTGACTTAGGCACAGCCAACATCTTGGTCTATGTACGGGGCAAAGGGGTTGTTATAAGCGAACCTACCGTTGTGGCTATGGATATAGATACCCAGAGGGTGTGTGCCATAGGCAAAGAAGCTCGGGAGATGATCGGGCGTACGCCAGGCAACATTCGAGCAATTCGGCCCCTTAGTGATGGTGTGATTGCGGATTATCAGATTACAGAAGAGATTCTGAAGGCATTCATCAAGAAAGCTATCGGCCGGAACCGCTTATTCCGGCCGCGTGTTGTGATCTGCGTGCCTTCAGGTGTGACCGCTGTTGAAAAGCGGGCTGTTTTGGAAGCGGCCATTCAGTCTGGTGCGAAAGATGTCTATCTGATCTCGGAACCTATCGCCGCAGCCATCGGCTGTGGCTTAGATATTGCTGCCCCTCACGGCAACATGGTTGTCGATATCGGCGGCGGTACAACTGACATTGCAGTAATTTCCCTTGGTAGTGAAGTTGTGGCAGAGTCTCTGCGGGTTGGGGGCGCCCACTTTGAAGAAGCAATCGTGCGCTATATTCGGCGCGTCCACAACCTGGCTATTGGCGATCGTACTGCAGAAGAAATCAAGATCAATATTGGGACAGCCCTTCCCGGCTTAGGGAAAACTATGGAAGTACGAGGGAGAGACCTGGTTACTGGATTGCCAGCGACTATTAAGCTTTCCTCTGATGAGATTTACACTTCATTAGAAGAGCCACTCAGGGCAATTGTTGATGCCATAAAGGGTGTTCTAGAGATTACACCGCCCGAGTTGGCTGCTGATATCGTGAACAAGGGTATGGTTCTTACCGGAGGCGGAGCACTCTTAGATGGCCTGGTTCAACTTATCCAAGAAGAAACCCAGGTGCCCGTTACAATGGCTGAGGATCCCCTCACCTGCGTGGCTCGTGGTACAGGTGAAGTTCTGGAGCGTCTGGATGAACTGACAAAACGCGCTGCCCTGACCACCCTTTCTGCCCGAAGAAGATAATTTTTCATCCATCTATCTAAAGACTTGAAGAAAATCTCCGATAACAAGATCAAGAGTATGACCGGGCAAAGGAGGTGGCAGGATGCTGAGAGGTCTGTATACAGCGGCCTCAGGTATGCTAGTTCAAATGGCCAAAACCGATGTGTTAAGCAATAACCTATCAAATGTTTCTACTGCGGGTTTCCAGCGCCAAGCACCTCATGTTTATGCATTCCCGGATATTCTGATTTCGCGGCTGCATAATGGGCAGAGCACTCCCATCGGCCGGATCGGGACTGGGGCCTTGGTCAATGGTGATCGCTCCTCATTTGCGCCTGGTGCTCTTCAGAATACAGGCAATCCTTTCGATGTTGCTCTGGTTGGGCCGGGTTTTTTCGGAATCGAGACACCAGAAGGGCCTCGCTACACCAGAGACGGGCGCTTTACCGTGAATGCATCGGGTTGGCTTGTGACCCTCGATGGTAATCGCGTGAGGGGTGAACGGGGGCCGATTCTCATCAACGGGAATGATGTGACCATTGATGGGCAAGGTCAGATATATGTTGACGGCCAATTTGTGGACAAGCTCCTGATCGTGGAGTTTAACGATAGGGACGGGCTCATCCGTAGAGGCGCTAATCTGTATGAGGCCACTGAGGAGGCTGGGCTTCCATTCCGATACACCGATACATCGGTGGTACAGGGTGCCGTAGAGATGGCCAACGTGAACGTAGTTAGGGAAATGGTTAACCTGATTTCTGCGCAAAGAGCCTATGAGGCGAATGCAAAGGTTGTTCAAGCCTATGATGAAACACTTGGCAAGGCCGTAAATGATATTTAAGATACACAAACAGGGGTAAGAGGCTGGACTGGTTTACAGAGGCCTTAGCTGCCATCGAACGACGGAGATGGCGGCATTCCCCCTGCCGTTGTGTGTAAAACACAAGGAGGGTTTCTTTATGATGCGTTCGTTGTGGACTGCTGCATCGGGTATGACCGCTCAGCAGTTCAAGATCGACACTATTTCTAACAACCTGGCCAACGTAAACACAACTGGGTTTAAGAAGAGCCGTGTTGACTTTCAGGATCTGCTTTATCAGACACACAAGTATGCCGGAACACCTACAACAGCTGGGGCACAAGTTCCAACCGGCATTCAGATCGGTCATGGTGTACGTCCCGTTGCTACCCAGCGGATTTTCTCTCAAGGAACATTTCAGCAGACTGATAACCCCATGGACATCGTGATCGAGGGAGATGGCTTCTTCCAGATCCTTCTGCCCGATGGGGGTATTCGTTATACCCGTGACGGTGCCTTTAAGATGGACAGCGATGGGCGCTTGACCACGTCAGATGGTTTCCCCTTGGAACCAGAGATTATCGTGCCCGCAGATGCGATCGATTTCAGCGTTGGTTCTGACGGTACCGTAACCGTGCTGCGTCCAGGCATGAACGAGCCTGAGACTATTGGTCAAATCGAATTGGTTCGCTTTGTTAATGCCGCCGGACTAAAGAGTGAAGGCAGCAACCTCTTTACAGCTACGGCGGCTAGTGGCGCGCCGATGATTGGCACTCCTGGCCTTGATGGATTTGGTAAGTTGGCTCAAGGCTGGCTGGAGATGTCCAACGTGCAGGTAGTAGAGGAAATGGTAAATATGATCGTAGCCCAGAGAGCTTACGAAACAAACTCTAAGGCTATCCAGGCTGCAGATGATATGCTGCAGACTGCTAATAACCTCCGCAGGTAAGAGCAGTGACTAGGAGATTAGTACCGCTTCTCCTTTTCCTCTGCTTGATTCCTGCACCGGTTCTGGCCCAAGCAGTTGTCACCCTTAAAGAGGAAGCGTGGGTAGATACCACAGCTGTGTTCTTGGGGCAGGTTGCTGATTTTGAAGGGGAGCCAGATACAATCAACGCCCTGGCTCAGGTCGATTTGGGAGCTGCACCCATTGCTGGGGCCAGTCGGAGGCTTACGCTCGGTCAAATCGAGGTTCGCCTGCGCCGTGCCGGTTTCAACCCAAGGAACTTGGAGTTCTCCGGAGCTCGTGAAGTGCTGGTGTTCCGAGGCAAGGCAGTGGTGACGGAGGTTGAGGCCGCTGCAGATGGATATCCGGTAGTGGTGGCGGCCCGAGACATACCCCGGCTCCACATTATCACAGCTGATGACCTAGAAGTCCGCTATGAGGGGCGTCCTGGGGCTCAGTGGAATTCGGGCAATATGGAAGAGTTCATCGGGAAGCGCACAGTGCGAGCCTTTTCTGGCGGAGCAATTCTTACGCCTGCTGGGGTGGAAGTTCCGCCCCTGATTGAGCGGGGAAACCCTGTGACGATCATTTCCGTTACTGGATCAGTCCAAGTCTCGGCCCCTGGCGTTGCTCGGGCATCTGGTGGCTTGGGCGAGGTTATTCCAGTTGAGAACACGACTTCGAGACAGATTGTCTATGGTGAGATTATAGATTCAGACACAGTACTCGTGTTGGTAGGGGGGCAAGGACAGTGAAATACAGTCGAATAGCTGTACTGCTCTTGATTATCTGTCTGGCAGCAGCTGGCCAGGTGTGGGCTTCTTCGCTTTTCCCCCTGGATAATGGTGGTTCGATGTTTGCCGACCGCAAAGCTCGAAACCTTGGTGACTTAGTCACGGTAATCATCGTGGAGCAAGCACAAGCTCGGCAGAGTGCAAACACGTCCACCGGCAAAGATTCTCAGGTCCAGGTAGGGCCTGGATTGGGGGTTCTAGCAGACCTGATACCGCTATTCGGTATGGGCGGTGGCGATTCGTTTACCGCCACTGGACAGACAACCCGCGGCGGCAGTTTAACCGCCAAGGTGACAACCAAGGTTGTCGAGGTTCTGCCGAATGACACTCTTCGCATTGAAGGGCGTCAATCCATCGTGATCAACGGAGAAGAACAAGAGATTATTCTGCGGGGCATCGTCCGCAGTCAGGATATTGCAGCGGATAACACAGTATTATCTCCCTTCGTGGCCGATGCAGAGATTTCATTCGTCGGAACGGGGATCGTTGCTGATAAGAATAACCCTGGAATTATCACCAGGATCTTTAACTGGCTGTTTTAGAAGGGAGGAGTCATAGTGGCAAGGCGAGTTTGGACGGCAGCGCTGCTCTTGGTGCTGATCGCGGCAGGTCAGGGTATTGCCCAGCAGGTGGAAAGCCTGCGTTATGACACTCCTGTTGTGCGGGTGAAGGATATTGCCCGGATTCATGGAGTCCGGGATAACCAGATCTACGGACTAGGCTTGGTTGTTGGCCTTCAGGGAACAGGCGACAGCAGCGGCTCGAGGGCCAATGTGCAGATGATTGCTAACATGCTGGAAGGGTTCGGAATTTCGGTATCGGCTAATGATTTGAGGATGCGGAATATCGCAGCAGTGATGGTCACAGCTGACATTCCCACTTCCGTCCGGTCTGGTGATCGGATTGACGTTACCGTGTCTTCTATCGGTGATGCCCGCAGTCTGCAGGGAGGATTTTTGCTGCAGACACCGCTCCAGGCTGCTAATGGCCAGATTTACGCTGTGGCACAGGGGCCACTATCTATCGGTGGGCTGCAGGGGCGCGGCAGCAGTGGAGACAGCCATGCAACAGTAGCTTTGGTTCCCAATGGAGCCATCGTAGAGCGGGAGATTGACTCGGTGTTGAGCCAAGATAATATTGTCTCGATTGTGCTCAACCAACCTGATTTCACTACTGCGGCCCGCTTAGTCGATGTGATCAACCAGGTGTACGGGAGCCAGACAGCGTTCGCCCGTGATCAATCGACCATCGAGGTTCAGGTCCCGCTATCGCACAGGTACAACATCGTAGGGTTTATCGCCCAGATTGAAGAACTGCCTATCAGGCCTGATACCAATGCCCGGGTAGTCATCAATGAGCGGACTGGCACTGTGGTTATGGGTTCATCAGTCCGGATCGCACCAGTGGCGGTGTCTCATGGCGGTATTCGTATCACAATTGAACCTGAAGTTCAGCAGATAGATGAAGGATTTGCCATCATCGGTGATGAAATCATCCATCAAACAGCTGTCTTGGACGGCAGTACCAGCGTACAGGACTTGGTGGATGCTCTTAATGCAATCGGAGCCTCTCCGCGGGATATCATTGCTATTCTGCAGGCGGTCAAAGCTTCGGGCGCACTCTTTGGCGAACTGATTATTATTTAGGCGGTGTTGAGCATGCGGACAGCATGGGATCCAGGAATGAACCTGACGGCTAAGGCCGAACAGGCAGCGCGTAAGAATTTGTCCTCTTCAAAGAAGGCGCTGCAGGAGGCTTCAGAGCAGTTTGAATCGCTGTTTTTGAATATCCTTCTGTCGGAGATGCGCAAGACTGTTCCTGATAACGAATTGTTCGGTGGGGGCCGTGCGGAGAAGATCTTCCAATCTATGCTCGACCAAGAAATCGCAGATAACGCTGCCCGGAGCCAGAGTCTCGGTTTAGCCAAAATGATTTACGAGCAGATGGAGCGCTACGTGCCTGATGAGGACTAAGCTTTTCTTCTGCTATTAGGCAATAGAACTCTGCAGGTGCTTTCACTTGCAGAGTTTTTTGATCGGCAGGAGAATGATTATGTTTCCAGAATGTATAAGTTTGAATGGAGGGACTGGCCAGTGAAGTTAGCACGGACTCTCTTGTGCACTTTTTTATTGTTTATTTTGGTATCTTCCCTAGGGCTCGCGGCCCTGCCCGAAGGTCTGCAGATCGACCAGGCCAAGATTACTCTAGTCTTGCCGAAGGGTGAAGGTCAGTCTTACCATGTTTGGCACACCACGAATCCCATGAAGGTAATCGTGGATGCGCAGAAGAACGTCTGGGGGCGAGCTCAGCAGATCAAGGTGCAGGATGTAGCTTTGAAGGTAGTGCGCTGGTCAGCGGCTTCTGATGGAACAGCGCGCCTTGTTTTGGAGTTCGATTATCGCCTACCTGCGCCGAACGTCACTGAAACTGACGATGCAGTTATTGTTGAAGTGGCTAAGGAGTATGTTGAGACGTCAGAACAGGTTGTGAGTGTAGGCGTACGCTATGGTCATCAGCGCAGGGCTGGTGCCGCAGGGCCGAATATCGTCAACTACTTGAGGATCGATGCTCTTCGGCCTGGAGTCGAGGTTAAGCTGGTGCTTGCCCAAGACTCGGTTCGCGGAAGAGAACGGGTGAGCAGTATGGCGTGGCGTTCTCAGGCTATTGCAGCTGTAAATGGTGCCTTTTTCGCAGGAGACGGCCGCCCCTTAGGGTTGTTCGCCATCGATGGTGAACTTGTAAGTGAGCCCTATGCGAAGCGTACTGCCATCGGTTTAGGTCCTGGCTTTGCCGTGATGGATGCGGTTGACTTTCACGGAGTCGCCCGCTTAGCTGATGGTAGTGAGCATCGGGTAACAGGAATTAACCGTCCACGGCTTCAGGATGACTTGATCGTATATACACGCCGCTATGGAACCAGTACTGGTACCAATGTGTATGGTTGGGATATTGTACTCGTTGATGGTATAGTTGTTGGGATTTACCAGGGTAATGCAGACATTCCAGAAAACGGGCTAGTCCTTTCAGGGCACGGCGCCGCCCGAGATTTCCTAGCGACGCTGCAGGTGGGCGATGCGGTGGAAGTTCAGTTGGCCCTTGAACCTGACTGGTTTGCGTTGGGAGTCGAGCAGATTATTGGAGGAGGCCCGCGTCTAGTACGTGATGGAATAGTACATATTACTGGAGAGACTGAGCTTTTCCAACCTGATGTGTTGGTGGGGCGCGCTCCACGAACTGCATTAGGGTTTACTGCCGATCACAAACTTCTGCTGGTTACCGTTAATGGGCGGCAGCCGGGTATTAGTGTTGGTATGACCTTGGCTGAGCTGGCTGAATTGATGATAGAGTTAGGAGCGGTCCAGGCGATGAACCTTGACGGCGGCGGATCGACTACTATGGTGATTCGCGATCGGGTCTTGAACCTACCATCTGACGGCATTGAGCGAGCAGTCAGCAACGCGATAGTGGTGATCACGCCAGAGAGTCGAAGGTAAGGAGTGGCTTTAATGACCAAATTCTCCCGATTGTTAGTGATCGGACTGTGCTTTGTTATTTTTTCGGCGGGATGCTATGCCGTAGAGATTTTTCCTCTCAACGAGGTTGTACCCGGATTAATGGGTGTTGGTAAGACCGTTGTAGCAGGACAAGAGATTGAGGAGTTTAATGTAGAAATCCTGGGAATCATTCCGCAGAGCCCACCTACTCCTGACTTGATCCTCGTTCGTTTAAGCGGAGATGTGATCGATCGTACTGGTGGAATCGCTTCTGGTATGAGCGGTAGTCCTGTCTATATCGACGGAGCCTTATTGGGAGCTGTAAGTTACGGCTACTCTCTCGCAGATCACCGCATCGCGATGCTTACTCCTGCGCAGGCCATGTTGGACCTTATGGACAGGATTCCTGCTGAAGCGAAGCGGGATTTGGTATACAGCGATATACCACCGGAGATGTCAGCGCTCAGATCACCCGTTGTCGTGACAGGCCTTGGGGTGCGTGCTTTAGACTATCTGCGCACCGCTCTGCCACAGCTGCGTTTTTCTGATGTGCCTGCTTTGGCTCACAAGGTTGATGCCGAACCTCGCGCCCTCGAACCTGGTAGTGCATTTGCGGTAGAGTTGATGCGTGGAGATTTCCAGGCAGCTTCTTTTGGTACAGTAACCCATGTAGAAGAAGATGGCCGTTTCGTTGGTTTTGGCCATCCGTTTACTCATCTAGGCAGCATTGAATTTTTCGCTGCTGATGCTTATGTGCACTACACCATGCCCAGCATTGATTTTCCCTATAAGATCTTGTCTGTAGGAAAGCCAATCGGCGGTGTATTCGAGGATCGAGCCGCTGGAGTTGCAGGCCGCCTTGATCGAGAGCCCAAGTATGTCCCCGTAAAAATAGCAGTACATGACAAGGATCAAAACCTGAAGCGGACATATAATGTGCAGGTTATTACAGAACCGTCCTTGATGATTCCGCTTATCTTGTCCAGTGCTTATCAAGGTGTCGATGCGACTCTTGATAGGGTAGGGGCGGGGACTGCTTATGTGCGGCTCCAGTTTGAGTCACCCGGCATTCCTTATCCTATGATTCGCGAAAACCTTTACTACAGCGATTCGGATATCGCGGTTTGGTCGTTAATCGACCTCAACTCAGGCCTAGAACTCTTAGCTAATAATAGTCTCCAGGAGATTGAGTTAAGTCAAATTACAGTCGAGATTGAGGTTGCCAAGGAGCGTCGGACTGCCTCCATAGAAAAAGCGGTACCCCGTCTCTCCACCGTGATTCCTGGTGATAGCTTAGAAGTAGAAGTGACAATTCGGCCCTATCGTCAAGAACCGGAGACACGGATTTTGCGGATTGATATTCCTGAAGACACAATGCCTGGACTGCTGACTGTCACGGTGCGCAGCGGCGCCGAAGGGTACTATGTCACCAAACCTCCGGTACATGTCTCCCTAACGACTGACTATGACAGTGATGAGGAAGTATCACACACTGTGGCTACGGGAGCCGAAAGCTTAGACAAGCTCATAACCGATTTTATGGATCGAGAGAAAAATAATGAGATTGTGGCTGAGTTTTATCCATTTATTGATTCTTTTGCCTCTTCTCGCCGAACTTCACTAGCTGATGATGCGGGTGAGGGAGATTCTGGGGAAGCCGAAGAATCCCCCAGTATTCCAGCTTTTCGCTGGAGTGATACTACCAGCGAACTGCAGAGTGTCCGGCTTGCTACCCAATATGTAATGGAAGGAATGGCCAGTTTCGACATTGAGGTTGTGGCAGCCGAGTATTGAACTGGAAAGATAGTCAGGAAATACCCAAAGAGCTGGACAGGATTGCGAATGAATTAGTAGAAGGATAGTCAAAGGATTCCGTAAAGATTGGGAGGCAGTGAAATGAGTAGACGACATATTTCAACGGCAGCCGTCCTTATCTGCTTCATATTTCTCGGGGTGTTTTCCCCAGCAGTATATGGGCAGGATGCCGGTATAGCGAATGGCCCTGTTATCAAGGAGATCATTATAGAAGGTAATCAGCATCTCGACGACAGCATCATCACGGCTGCCATTGTTAAAACGCAGATTGGTCAGCCGGCAGTAGATGAGCTGATCCTTGATGACTTGAGATCGATCTATGATACAGGGTACTTTCAAGATGCCTCGGCAACTAAGGAGCTTTTGAACGACGGCAGCCTCGCCATTATCTTTAGTGTGGTTGAGAACCCTGTCGTTACAGATATCATCTTCCGCAATGCTGGTCACTATGCTATGAGTGATTTCGAACGGCAGATGAAGACCAAGAGAGGCCAAGTTTTGAATGTGCTTGATCTGATGGAGGATCTTCAGAACCTGCAGCCTTGGGTTTTGGAGAACTATGGCCGGTTAACACGGATAGCTAATCTCGAAGCTGACACTCAAGGCCAGATTGTAATTGAGCTTTCAGATACTGTCCTCAAAGACATTAACATTGTGGGCAATGAAAAAACCAAAGACTTCGTCATCGAGCGTGAGTTGACCTTTAAGCCCGGCGATCCAGTTGACTTGAAGGAAATCGACCGCAGTCTGCGCCGTGTCTTGATGCTGGGCTATTTTGATGAGATCAGCCGCGAGTTTTCTGAAGAAGAAAACCCCGATGAGACTGTACTGACCATCAACCTCAAGGAGCGGAAGACTGGTTCGGCTACTTTCGGAGTCGCATTCAGTCCTCAGGAGGGTCTGGTGGGCTTCGTCGAAGCTGCAGATGACAACTTCCTCGGACGCGGCCAGCGTGTCAATGCCATGCTGCAGCTCGGCAAAGATATGCGCAGCTATGAGTTTGGTTTCTGTGAGCCCTACATTGATTCGGGTGGAACCTCATTAGGTGTCAACCTCTATCGTAAACATGACACTATTGATGATAAGGACGAAGAAGGCGAGCCTCTCAAGATTAAGCAGACCAAGAGTGGTGGAGATCTGACCTTGGGCCGTCCATTTACCGAGTTTACTCGCGGCCGGCTCACTCTGCGGGCAGAGAAGGCTGAATACGATCTGAAGCATGATGATGTAAGAAGCAGGATCGTGGGTATTGGCGTAAACACAAACACTACCGACCACCCACTCAATCCTACTGAAGGATACCGCAATGATGCCTACGTAGAAGTAGGAACAAAGCTGTTCGGCGGTAACTCACAGTTTGTCAAGCTGCGTCTCAATCACAGCCGCTACTTCGAACTGTTCGATGGTGGTTACGTATTTGCCGTACGTGGCCTTGGCGGGCGCACCTTAGCTGGTGAACTTCCGGAGAGCGAACGCTTTAGAATCGGCGGAGCTGACACTCTGCGCGGTTATTCTCGTGGCTCTAGTGACACCCTCCAGGGAGATAACATGTTGGTCTTGAATGCAGAGTTCCGCTTCCCAATTGTCGAGAAGATTACAGGTGTGGTCTTTGCCGACTGGGGTAAGGCCTGGGACAACGATGAGAGCCTCAACTTAACCGACATGAACAACAGCTTTGGTGTGGGTGTGCGCCTTGACACTCCTCTCGGACTTCTCCGGTTTGACTACGGCCTAGGTAAGAATGAGGAGAACAAGCGCTCCGGCCAGTTCTACTTCGGTATCGGTCATACTTTCTAGAATCAGTCAGTGGAGCCAGGCAGCAGTTGCTGCCTGGCTTTTTTTGCATTTGTTCGGCTCAAGGCCTCCCTGATATAATTGCGTTGAGGTGAGCCTGACTGATGAGACATTGGCAGCACCGCATCACGATTGCAGTGGTGCTTTTCATGTTAACTGCCGCAACAGCATGTGCAGGACAGGAACCGATCGTCCGCATGCTCGAGGAAATGGACAGAGAGCTTTTATCTTATCACACGCTGCTGAAAGAGGCTGGGGAAGCAGAGCTCAGTCGGCGCCTTGACGAGTTCCAGGCCCAGCTTGATAAGGAGTATGAAGCTTTTTTCGCACAAATCGAACAAGAAGGGCAGGAATATGCCGCCTCCCTTCAAGAAGAGTACGGGCCTCAGATGCTGCGCCTGCAGTTGGAACTGCTTCTCCTGACTCTTGATGATGAGGAAGAGTTAGAACGGGCCGAAGCCATGGCCGCACTGCAGCAGGCGATGGAGGATGCGCTCGCGGAAAAAGAAGCCGAACTTCATAGGCGATTAGCTGATTTTGAGCAGTCACTAGAAGAACGATTTGCCCAGTTCCAGCTAGAAGTAGGCCAAGAAATTGAGGAAAAACTAGCCGAAGAATACTCGGCCTTTAAAGCAGATTTCCTTTGGGCTTTCGAACACAGTCTGCGTAACTCCTTCGTTAACCGGTAATACTAACGAAGAGAGCAGAGGTGGTGAAATCTTGACGAAATATCTTCCTTGGGTTGCGGTAATTCTGTTGGGAGCGGCACTAGCTTGGCTGCTGTGGGGCCCTGCTTCGGAGCCACAGATCGGGGTTATCGATTTGGTACGAATAGTCGATGAGAGCCCACGGGCCCAAGAACTCAACAAAATGCTGATGGATAGGTATAACGAGCTCGTTGAGCAGCTGACAGCAGCTGTGGACGAAGAAGCAACAGAAGAAGAGCTGGCCAGCCAAGAACGGCAGGCCTATGCTGAGTACCTTGCCTATCGCCAAGAATTAGAAGCCCAACTCCAGGCAGAGGTAGACAAAGCGGTAAGGCAGGTTGCGCAGGATAAAGGCATATCTCTAGTAATCGATAGTGATGTAGTAAGATATGGAGGCGTTGACATCAGTTCTGAAGTGATTGGGCGCCTCAAGTAAGGGACAGCAGTAGTGCTGTCCTTTTTTTGTCCCAGCAAATCCCACAGATCGAGGGGAGGTAATTTTCTACCTAGAAGAGAATACATTTGGAAGATTGGAGAAAGGTGGTTTTTCATTCATGCATAAAGCAAGACTTGTAGTAACTGTACTTATTCTCGCTGCACTATTAGGCGCAGCACAGGTTCAGGCGCGGATCATTGCTGTGCCTTCAGCAGATGTACTGCCGGACGGTGCCATCGAGCTGAGTCTGTTTAACCATCGAGGGAACACCCACTTGAAAGGTTCAGTGGGTATGTTTAACCAGCTGCAGGCAGACCTTGGCGGAGTGTTTAGCTCCCAGGCCCATCTGCGTACGGCTCTGAAGTTGGCTCTAGTAAAGGAACAGACAGCAGTTCCTGGTGTTGCCTTAGGAATGGAGATAACGGATTCGCGTCTTGATTTCTACGGCGTCCTTAGTAAGCAGTTGGTGTCTGGCATTCGTGGCCACCTGGCTTTTGGTAGCGGACGTTATTCTAAAGGTATGGTCGGCCTGAGCTACGTCCTCAACCCTGTTCAGGTCAACAAGAACGCACCGCTTCTGACTTTAGGTGTAGAGTATGATGGCAGTGGATTGAATACAGGTATAACTGCGAAATTCGCGCCCAACTTCGGAGCCCATATCTACCTGTCTGATTTTCAGCGCTTGGGTGCGGGTTTGAATTATCGGTTCTCATTCTAGGAGGTTTATGCTGCTGCCGTAAGGGGAGATAATCATGATCTTTCCGCGTCGGATTGATCGGTACATTGTACGTGAGTTCCTCGGCCCGTTTTTGTTCTGTGTATTTGGCTTTACTGTGATTCTCATCAGTGGACTGTTATTCGAACTGACCGATCTGATTTTCGTTAAGAGCGTTCCCGTTAGGACTGTGGGCCGAATGCTTCTCTATAAACTCCCGGGCATGGCTGTGATGACGCTGCCGATCGCAGTCTTATTTGCGACTTTGGTATCCTTGGGCCGCTTGGTGCAGGACAGCGAGATGAAGGTAATGCGCGTCAGCGGCCTCTCTTTTCCGCGCATTATTTTACCCGTTCTCATCCTCGGCCTGGTGATAAGTGGTTTGACCTATTGGGCAAGTGAAGAAATTGTACCAGAGGCGAACCACAAATTTGAAAACACCTTGCGCAGGATAGTTTTTACTGAAGGGATTCCCCTCATTGAGGAAAATGTATTCTTCTATGGTGGTGAAAATCGCTATTTTTATATCAGCGAGGTTGCCAATGATACCCGCGAGCTGCGCAACATCCTTGTGTATGAGTTAGGGCAGGGGGTGTTCCCGCGTTTGACGACTGCGAAGCGGGGGCGCTATGAGGATAACATCTGGGTTCTCTATGATGGAATTGTGCAGGAACTGGACAGCGAAGGTTTTGTCACCCATGAAACTCGCTTTCAGCAGTTGGAGATTGTTACTGATCAGGGCGCCGATGTATTCTTGGGAAATCAACGCACCACTGATGAAATGAACCGCCGCGAACTGCGTGAGCATATCGAGCGCTTTCAGCGAAGCGGGCTAAAGGTGCTTTCATTTGTAGTGGATTATCACATCAAACTGGCGATGCCTATGTCGTCACTGATCTTTGCCTTATTTGCAGCTCCCATGACTTTGCACAGCCGTGCTGGACGTTCTTTTGGTGTGGCTGTGACTTTGATCGTTCTGCTGCTCTATTATGTGGGCACATCTGTCGCAAGGTCTCTCGGTGTAAACGGTGTGCTTCCGCCTCTAGTCTCTGCTTGGTTGGTGAATGGGTTGTTTGCTGTGATCGGTATTACGCTAATCCTTCGTTCTGATCGGGCATAGGAGGCTTTGGAAAGGAAAGTCGATTCATGCGCCACATACGGACTATCGTCATTTTACTGATCGCCCTGGCCGTAGGGTTGGTTCCGAGTGGACATGCGGGTGCAGCCAGCAGCGTCCGCATCACTGTGGCGCGGGCTGGATGGTACGATGTGAACGAGCAGCTGTTTATCGGTGAGGGCGATGTTGTCATCGAAGCAGAAGATGTTCAAATTGCTGGCGACTATGTCGAGTGGCGCGCCGCCACAGAGGAACTCATAGTCTCAGGTAGTGTCGTTTTTCGACAGGGTGATAACGAGCTTACTGGTGAAACCCTGATTTATAATCTGGCTCAGAACCATGGTGAATTCTTTGATGTCCAAGCCTTGATTGAGGCTGAGAAGGCGGCAAGCCCAGTTTTCCTCCGTTCCGACAGAGTCGTGCTTGACGGGGAAACCTACACCATAGTCGATGGTAGAATTACCACGTGCGACTTAGAAGATCCGCATTTTCATTTAGCAGTCAAAGAAATTGAACGGACTGCCGATGCTAAGTTGATTATCCGCAAGGTGACCTATTACGAAGGCTCTATTCCGCTTTTCTATTGGCCTTATCTTGTGCTTCCTCTCGACTATGATTGGCAGGAAGCCTCTATGCTGCTGCCAGTCATCGGGTATAGTACAGAGGAAGGGTATTATATCAAGACCGCCTTTGACTACTATTTCAGTGAGAATTCCTATGGTGTCGTCAATCTTGACCTGTTTTCGAAGCTGGGCGTAGGCTATGGTTTCACGCACCATTACAAGCTCGGATCCCTTGGTTCGGGTAAAATTGAGGCTTACCAGATTCCGTTTACGGAAGGCCACAGGCTGTCTGCAGGATTGGAGCATGAGTGGGAGCGGGGGCCCTGGCGGTTTGTCACTAACAACAAGTACAACAACAAAGACGAAAAGCGCAGCCTCGATTTGCGTGGACGCCTAACTCTCAACACACAAAGGATTCAGGCCCACGCGGAAGGCGCGTACCAGGAGAACACTGGTACGAAGTGGAATCGTTCTTGGGAATACGGTGGTACCTGGCGTCAGCAGCTTGCCGATGGTTGGCGTTTGAACCTTGATGGTAGTGTCAGCAGTAAGGAGAGGGCCGACGAACGGCTGCGGATGGTAGATTATCTGGCAGAAACGACATATACTCGTGGGAACCATACGTGGGCTTTGGCAATTGAGCAGGAGTACAATCCTGATCTACTGGATGATGAAGTCCAGAAGCCGACGTGGCGCAGTGTCAATCGCGTACCAGAGTTTACATGGCGTGTGAGCAGCCCTACGGTGTATGGCACTGTACTGCCCCTCCGTCTCGAACTAGCAGCAGGCCGCTATCGTGAGTTCCCTTCTGATACACAGGGTCTGCGCTTTAAAGGGACGGCTAATCTGCTGAACCGCACTTGGCGGCCTATGACTGGTACTACAGTCACATATGGTGGTGAGTTGAGCACAGCGTTCTATGATTTAGGCGATCAGCAAACCACTGCCGGTGGAACGATCAGCCTAAACCAACAGCTTAGCCAGAACCTGCGCTTCACCGCTCGTTTCAGCGAAAAGCAGGTTTGGGGAAGAACCCCTTTCCAATTTGATCGGGTAAGCCCGGTTCGTTCTGTCAGCCTGCAACTGAGCCGTACAGGTACTCCTTACACGTGGAGCGCGAGGACAACCTATAATTTCCTTACGAATAAGTTCAGCACGCTCAGTCTAAATGGGGCCTGGAGGCCCACTGACAAGCTAACTCTCAGCGTCTCAGGTGCTTACGATCTGAACAGCCGAGTCTTTGGCCGGGTTGTGCCCCGGATAGAGTATACAACCCGCGATGAACAGGAGCGTCCCATTGCCTTTAGGTTAGGAACCATGTACCATGTGGAAAAGCAGGTCTGGGAGCGTATCGATCTCAGGGTAGAGGCGCCTTTCGGGGAAACGTGGGTCGTAGGTTACGATGCGGTGTATGATCTACAGAAGCAGGAGTTCAGCAGTGGTCAGATCAACATTGAAAAAGATCTGCACTGCCGTTCGGTTACTTTGTCATATGATCACGTCAAGCAGAAGGTGGCACTGGGCCTGACTATCAATGCCTTCCCAACTCTGCCGCTCAAGTGGGGTTCGGATACTGGCATGAGCCTGTTCGATCTCGACGACGTCTACGATCTGATCGGAGTTGAGCAGTGATGAACCAGCGGATACGGAAGTTTTCTGTTATCCTTCTTTGCTTGGTTCTAGCGGGGGCGGGAACGCTCTGGTGGCTGAGGGAAATACGCAAGAAGGATATTGCTGCTCAAGGCGAGGCTGTGGCTCAGCTCGAACAGGGTGTCTACATTGCTGGTTCCCGGTTGGTAGGCCGGCATCAGGCGAAGCGCCAGTGGGAGATTGCCAGTGCGCGGGTGTTCGATGATGGTGATTATGTGGATATGGACGAGATTTCTGAGGTAATCATCTTCCACGATGGCGAGCCCTACTTCTATGTTAATGCGGACGAAGGGCGCTGGCACCGGCCCAGCAACGATCTAGAATTGAGAGGGGATCTGACAGCTACCGGCCCCGATGATTTTTATCTAGAGACCTCTATTCTTATCTGGAAGGCTAGTGAGGAACTCCTGTGGGCTCCTGAACCGCTGGTGCTGCATTATCAGGGGGCAGTTGTCCACGCAGACACCATGCATGCTTATCCCAACGAAGAACGTGTCACGCTGACTGGCAGCGTGCAGATTGTAGAGGATGGGATGGTGTGGCAGATGCAGGAGCTGCTTTATGAATTAGATACCGGAATCATGCATGTCTACGGCAATGCAACTCTACTGCTGGAAAGGAAGGGTGGCGAATGACAAGAGCTAATCGCTGTATAGCAATGCTGCTGATGCTGTTGTTCCTTTGTGTTCCTAGTGTATCAGCCGAGGAGCGGACTGGTACTCTGGAGATAACTGGTGTTCCACCAGAGATGACTGCGGGTCACTATGACAGCTCGGCGAAACTATTTACTGCCGATGTGCGCGAGATTCCTGGTGCGATTATTCGAGTCACTTATGATGATATGCGTATTTCTGGGCTGCAGTTGGAATGGCGCACTGAAGATGAGCACTTAACCTTTGTTCATTCTGTCAATGTCTGGCGCGAAGACTTAGAGCTGGAGGCTGATTGGCTGGAGTATGACGGTCAGGCGAAGGTGCTCACCGCCAAAGGGAATGTAAAGGTCACCACTGAGGACGCAGTAATTTATGCGGGACACTTGGTGTATACAGAGGATACCGATGAAGCACTGTTTACAGATAGTGTTAGAGTAGAGTTCAGCGACGGTGCCTTTATGGGCGAAAAGTTCTTGTTCAGAGTAGAAGAGAATGCGATGCAGTTCTTCGGTCCTTTCCAGGGAAGTTTCCAATCGAGCCAGTAAGTAACAGTTCATGAGAGCATTACCACTTAAACCCCAGCTAGAGGCCATGATATAATGATGTGGCACTGGGTGAGGAGGAAGAGGTAATGTTCTCTTTTTTTCGTGATGGATTCTATAAAGATTTCGTAGTACTGCTGATTCTCACTATATTATTGGGCACAGTGTTTTCTGCGGGCATTGCCTGGGCGCTGGATGCCTATTTTGGTGATACCCTAAATGAGATGATCGGCGAGTATGGGCAGTATGATATCATCTTGCATATCCAAGAAGATGCCAAAGAAGCAGCCTTTCGTGAACTAGAGCGTATCCAAGAACAGCAGTTCCCCGGTGCTCGCTTGAGCGAAACTATTTCCCTCGCAGGACAGGCTAACTTCTTCTTTGGCCTGCCGGAAGAGTTTCGCACAAAGGAGACTATGACGAATCTGGCTTCTTATTTCGCAGCAGTACCTGGACTGACAGGCCACACGATTATCTCTGATCCCAGCCTCTTGATTAGAAATGTCCACGGCAGCGTTGCTGACGTCCTTGCTGAAAAAATCGAGCAGATCCCCGGTGTGCGCTTTACGTTTCCGGATGTGGGCAACATCATTGTGCTTTTAGAAGAACCCAGTCTCTCAAGGACTGTGGAAGCCCAAGTAAACCAGTTGATCGATGAATACCAGCTGGTGGAACTGCGCTTCCCCATGGGTTTTGAAGTTGATACACAGCAGGTAGGAGCACAGGCGATTCAGGTTCTCAAAGAGACGCTGCCGGGCCGGAAGTACAGCAATGTCACTGCAGCGCAATATGGTGAAGACCTAAACGCCTTTTTGAAAACCCTTGTGGAGATGCGGGACTTCTTGATGAGTTATGCCTCAAAGGTCCGCATCACAGCTGACCCAGAGGCCCATCTGATTATAGGTGAACAAATTGCGATACAAGCTGATGGGGCTGCACCTCTCAAAGAGGGAGGCCTCTTGACAGACGAGAACGTTGTAATCGAGATTACTGCCGTAAGCGGCGGGACTGCCGAAGGCATGATCATCCGAGGTGAGATTGCTCCATCGATGGAAAGCCTCAAGCAGACCGGTTATCGAGTATTCTCTGACGGTCAGATAGCCCGCCCGATTGGCGAGGTAGAAGTAGAAAACGAGCGTTACCGCCTTGCTTATGCCATTGACGAGAGTCTGCGCCTCTTAGAAGAATTGGAAGTCCTCTCAGTCCAAGCGGCGGATGCGGTGGACAACGCTGATGCGGTCCTCAATACATTCCAGGAAGCCCTGCTGCAGCTTGAAGTGCTGCAGGTGCAGATGCGCCAGCTCAACGAGGGGATCGCCGGAGGAGGAAGTGCATCAAGCGAACAGCTCTTAATGTCCCTTTTGATTAACGGCCTTTTCCAAAGCTTGGCCCAAGCGGCAATGCAGGCCGGCGAAAACTCGCTGGATTCGCTCGAGAATCTTGATGTAGCAGCTATGCGGGCCAGCCTGGAGCAGATCAGTTCGCAGATTGCCAATGTCCAGAGCATTGATGTACAGGCGATTATCCGCCAGATTCAATATGTGAGAGATACGCTGCCCATGCTTGGTGATGAAGAGATCGGGCGATCTATCAGGTTGATTAATACGTATATTGCGGGCCAGGTGATCCCTGGTGAACGAATCCAGATCTTAGTCGAGGAAGGTTCAGTGGACGAAGGACAGGTCGAAAAACTGCTGCGAGAGCACCTCGACAATCCTTATCTCAACATCTATTCAACCTCTGTTGGTGTGATTAACCCAGATGCCCGATCTGAGATTATTCGCCTTCTGACAGAAGTGCGGGCGATTATCGCGGGACTCTTGGCTGTGGTCTTTACCTCTGCCATCATGATCCTTGACCATTCCACTTTGTTCAGCACCTTGAAGTATCTGAAGAGAGCGGGTAAGGAAAAGGTTAGCCGTTGGAAGCGCCTGCTGGATCCTGTTTACATCTTGGGTGGGATTCTAGGAGCGGTAATCTTGGGGGCTGTTTACAGCCTAAGTGGTGCCCAAATTCCTTACATGTCTTTGAGCAGCATCACTCTAATCGGTTTGATCATCGGCATCCTAGTTGCATGTTTTGCCGAACGTTTTAGCCCGGTCAACGCCAAAGAGGTTATGGCAGGCCAGGCTTTGGGCCTTTCGAACGTACAGATCATGCGAGAGATCGTCATACCCAGCAGTAGGCCAGGCCTGATGAATTTCCTCAACCGCTGGAAACAACAGTTTTAGGGAGGTGCTGACTTGCTGGAGATTAACAGCATACGAAAAAGCTATGCAAAGACTACTGCCCTAGATAATGTTAGCCTAAAAGTGAATCAGGGAGAAACTGTAGTGATCATGGGGCCTTCTGGATGTGGGAAATCTACACTCATTCGCTGCATAAACCGGCTGACAGAGCCTGATTCGGGCGAGATTCTGGTTCATGGCCAAAACATCCTCGAGCTGTCCGACTCTGAACTAATGGAGTTCCGCCGCCGAGTGGGGTTTGTTTTTCAGCAGTTTCATCTAATTGGCCGTTTGACCGTGTTAGAGAACGTGATGTTCCACCTTGTCCTGGCGGGAGCGGACCGCAGCTGGGCAGAAAAGCGGGCCGCTGAGGCCTTAGAGAAGGTAGGGTTGAGCGGAGTCCACAGCCGCAAACCTGAGGAGCTGAGTGGCGGCCAGCAGCAGCGCGTAGCGATCGCTCGAGCCCTGGCAGCTGGGCCTGAACTCATGCTCTGGGATGAGCCCACTGCCTCACTAGACCCGATCTTGGTTTGGGAAGTCTTAGAAGTCATGGAAGAGTTGGTGCGTACCAGCAGCACGACTATGATCATCGTGACTCATGAGGTTTCCTTCGCACTGCGGGTAGCAGATCGCATTGTTTTAATGGATCATGGCCGGATCGTGGAAGAAGGACATCCCACCAGCGTTTTCGCCGATCCGATTTCCGAAATTGGTATAAAATATAAGAAGCTTCTCGCCAGCTGAAAAGGACAAAAGCAGGAGAAAAGCTATAATGTGCCGAAATGTGACATTGGAGCCGAGGGAATCTCGGCTCATTTGCCATTTTTTCTTGCGAGGTGGGAATAGGTGCTCTCTATTGACGAAATATATGAGAAGCTTCCGCACCGCTATCCTTTTCTAATGGTTGACAAAGTACTTGAACTTGAAGAGGGAAAACGTATAGTAGCAATCAAAAATGTTACTATAAATGAACCGTTTTTCCAGGGGCACTACCCGCAGCTGCCGGTGATGCCAGGCGTAATGATCATCGAGGCAATGGCTCAGGTTGGTGGGCTCGCGGTAGGAGGATCAGCTGACAGCAGTACAGTTCCTCTGTTGGCGGCTGTTGAACGAGCTCGCTTCAAGCGCATGGTTCGCCCAGGCGACCAGCTGATTATCTCCGCTGACGTATTGGCTCAGCGGGCAGGAGTCGTAAAGGTTCAGGCGGTAGCCAAAGTGGAGCAGGATGTCTGTGCACAGAGCCAGCTGACATTCATGCTTGCCAAGAGAGGGGATGTAGTGGGACGTGTCTAATCCGCGCATTATGCTCATCGGAGCCGACAATACCAGCGATAGGTTTGGTGCGGCCTTAACAGAGAAATTGTTAGAGAAACGGCCGCAGGGGGTGGTATTTGGCATCGGCGGTCCTCAGATGGCTGATGCAGGAGTACGTTTACTCTATGATATTTCCGAAATGGTGAGTTTGGGTGTCTTTGATTCTCTCAAGGGTGCTCATATAGTGAAGCGGCTCATTCAGCGGGTCAGCGAGACCATGGATGAAGAGGCACCCCATGTGGTGGTGCAGATCGGACTGCCCATATTCCACCTCCGTTTGTTGGAAATTGCACAGTGCAAAGGGTTGCCAACTCTTTATTACTATACACCTCTCAGCAGGGGATTAGTGGACTTCAAGACGGACCGATTCGCTGGTTTGGTTAACAAGGTTATTGGTATTAGCCGCTATGAAACCGAAGCGTGCCGCGCTGCTGGGATTAATGCAGAATTTGTAGGCCATCCGCTTGTAGACTTAGTAAAACCAAGAAAACCTCATGCAGCTAATGGGAAACCGGTGATTGCTGTTCTGCCAGGCGCTCGTGAGGTAGAAGTCCAGAACGTGCTGCCCACGGTGCTGAAGGCCATCGGTCAGCTGCACAAGGCAGACATCCATGCCCAGACAGTAGTCTCGGTAGCCCCTACCGTCAGGACTTCGTTTGTTGAGAAGATAATCGCTAAGTTCAGGGAACTGCCTGTATCAATAGGCGGCGATACGGCAGAGGTGCTTGAAAAGGCTGATCTAGCCATAACCTCGATCGGGACTGTGTCATTAGAGGCGGCCTTAATGGGTGTTCCCTGTATGGCCGTGTATCGTGTTCCGACCACCACGTATCTGTTTGATAAGCTCTTTGCCAATAAACCCCGCATGACGGTGGTCAACAATGTTCTAGAAGAATCGGTGGTTCCTGAATTTATTCAAAGCGAGTTTGGCGTCAGCCGGATTGCCGATGAGATAAGGCGGTTATTGACAGATGATAGTGCTCGCCAAGCTATGCTGGCCAAGTTTGCCAAACTTCCCGAGGAACTCGGTCAGCCTGGGTCTGTGGACCGGGCGGCGGACATAATCTTGTCTGTTGCAGGTAGGCGGGAGGGTAGGTAATGCCGATTATAGCCCAAGGGCTTCAGAAGAGCTATGGTTCGCGCACCGTAGTCCGCGGGGTCGATCTAGAGCTTCATCGAGGCGAAATCGTGGGCTTGTTAGGGCCAAATGGTGCCGGGAAAACAACTACTTTTTCATTAATTGTAGGCTTAGAGCGGCCCAATTCTGGTACAATCAGCTTTGATGGCGTAGATGTGACTCGTATGCCGATGTACAGACGGGCCCGTTTAGGTTTGGGTTATCTTCCCCAGGAACCATCTGTGTTCCGAAAACTAACCGTCGAAGATAATCTGAGGGCGGTACTTGAGAACCGGGGGATTTCCCGGGCCGAGCAGGACCAAATAGTTGATCAGCTCCTTACAGAATTCAATCTTGATAAGGTCCGCAATCAACTAGGCGCTCAGTTATCTGGAGGCGAAAGGCGCCGTACGGAGATTGCCCGAGCCTTAGCTCTCAACCCATCATTCCTATTTCTTGATGAACCCTTTGCAGGTGTAGACCCGATCGCGGTAAGCGAGATTCAAGAAATTGTTGCGGGGCTGCGCAAGCGGAGCTTAGGTATTGTTATTACAGATCATAACGTGCGCGAAACACTTCGGATTACAGACCGGGCTTATATCATGCATTTAGGAGAAATTCTGGTGTCGGGGACAACGGAGGAAATATCCCAAAACGAGCTGGCCAGAAAATATTATCTAGGTTCGAACTTTTCTCTGTAGACAGACTAGCATAGGGTGGTGAGTTTATGTACGGCCTAGCGCTGATTTTTACCTTGGCAATTGTGGGCGGAGTTATCGCGTATATTGGCGACCGCCTTGGTATGAAAATCGGCCGTAAAAAACTCACCTTATTTGGGTTGAGGCCCAGACACACCAGCATGTTGATTACGATTATCACAGGTGTGGTCATTGCATCTGCCTCCATTGGTGTTTTGACTATTGTATCGCAAGATGTGCGGACAGCGCTCTTTCGCATGAAAGAGATCCAAGAAGAGCTTGTTACAGTCCAGACTAGTTACGAAGAGATGCGCTACCAGCGCGACGAGGCGCAGCAGGATCTACAGGCTGCACAAGCTGCTCTTGCGCAGGCTCAAAGTGACTACAACCGTGTTATCCGTGATCTTGAGCAGGCTAGGGCCGATGTGGAGAGCCAGAAGCTGGCTATCGCTGAAAACGAAGAGATTATTGCGGGTATGGTGGAATACATCAATGAGCTCGAGGCAGAAGCTCAACGTCTAGAAGCCGATATCGCCACCTTAATGGACTATTATTTTGCTTTTCATCAAATGCAGGGGGCCAACATCGCCTTCAATGCCAGCGAGGTAATTTCTACGGTCGTGATCGAGCCACATAGGACTCGCGAAGAAATCAGGCATATTGTAGAAGATTTCTTGGCAGAAGTCGATAGCATCGCTTATCGGCGAAGCGCCCGAGCTTCAGAAGGAGACTATCGGGCCATCTATGTACGTCCTGGGGTGATCGATGTCGTAGTAGAAGAGATCTTCTTGGCTGATAGAACTGTAATAGTCAGGGCCGTCAGCGAAAGCAACACTATTCCGGGAATTCCTGTCGTTGTTTACTTGGAAATTTTCGCAGACCAGTTGGTGTTTGCTAAGAATACGGTCTTAGTCGAGAGGGTCTGGGATCCGAAAAACGATAGCGCGATAGACCGAGTCATCCTCGAGATGTTGGGTCAGGCAAATATCGCAGCCATCGATGCTGGAATGGCTGTCAGTCAACAGCTTGATGCGGTTCAGCTTCCTGGCAGTACTTTCTTAGAGGCGCTGTTTGCATCGCGGGAGTTTACAGAACCGGTTAAACTACGGTTAGTGGTGGCAGAGGATACTAGACGATCCGAAGCACCAGTGCCCTTAGAATTGTATATTGGGCCATAAAATGGTTATCATGGGAGTTTCCGACCAGGAACTCCCATTTGTGACGTTGCAGGAATTTTGTTCATTCTGCGGAATTATATGCTGAGAATATAACTTGGTACCGAGTATTGTTTTTGCCAAAAAATCGCAGCCATTACCTCGAAAAATATACGCGGCAGTACATGCCCAACCCCCGCAAAAACAATTTTCCATTAGAAGGATTCTAAGGGAGGATCTCGAAGTACCAAGTAGAATCTTTGTGCTTAACCGCAGTAGACCTTGAGTAAGGATGGTTAGGAAGGAGGTGCCCGTGGTTACCGCCGATCTCAAGATACTGCAACGGTGGGCACAAGCCTTCGTCCGGCCGAGGGAATGAGGCAACATGGAGACTCATGCCAGAAGGCCGAATGGGGGTTTTTCACCAACATACTTTCTGAACACATTTGAAAAACCACTAAGGGGGTAAAATGAACATGAAACTAAGAAGCCTTGTGCTTGTACTAGCCATTGCCTTAGTAGTCGGCCCAGCTGCATCAGCACTGGCCAACACCAATCCGTTTTCTGACGTACCAGCCGATCACTGGGCATACGATGCTGTTATCCAATTAGCAGCCGTAGGCTTGGTTGAAGGGTATCCTGATGGTACCTATGGCGGCACTCGTATGATGACTCGTTATGAGGCTGCCCTGGTATTTGCAAGAACACTTGCTCGCCTCGAAGCATTGGTTGAAGAAGAAGTATACGCAACCAACGCTGATCTGCGTGCGCAAGTAGTAGCCGAAGTTTTGGCTGACATCGAAGCTGCTAAAGCTGAACTGGCTGCCCTCATCAAAGAGGAACTTGCAAATATCGAAGTTCCTGTTGTGGAACACACAATTGAAAGAGTTGTTGTAGAACAGCCAATCGAAAAGGTTGTTGAAGTTCAACCTGTAGAGCGTCCCTTCGAGCTTACTCCCGAAGCTGAGCAGGTAATTGCTGCCCTCGTAGCTGACCTGTTCCGCGATGAGCTCGCAGCTGCTGAACTCGGTGCGAAAGAAGTCGTAACCGAGACCAAGATCATCGAGCGCATCGTTGAAGCTGAAGATGCTCTGACAGAAGAAGACGTCAACAGAATCGTTGAAGCTATCCTCGCTGCTGAGCTTGAGCGGGTATACGCTTCTCAAGAAGGCGCTTCTGCTGACCTGAACGCTCGCGTTGATGCAGCTATTGCTAAGCTGGCTGCTGACGTGGCTGATCTCGAATACCGCCACCTCACTCTGATCAACGCTCTGCGTGCAGACGTAAATGCTCTGACCGTTGCTCTGGACAAGGAGATCGCTAAGGTAACCGAGTCCATCTATGCTCTGAGCGATGAGTTCGAGACCGAGCTCGCTCTGTTGGGTGTTCGTGTCAACACTCTCGAGAAACTCTTCCTCAGCATGGAAGACCGCATCACTGCTGTAGAAGGCAGAGTTGCTATGGTTGAGAAGGAACAGGGCAACCTCCGCAAGGATATGGAGCGCGTCCAACTCGGTGGTAAGCTGACCTTCGACGCAAGCAGTCACAGCCATAATCTGGAGGATAAGGCTGCTAAGGTCACCGATTTCTTCGGTAACGAGTACAAACACGATGCTCTGGATCTGACCCAGAAGGGCGAACTGACACTTACTGTAAAAGCTTCTGACAGCGTAACTGTCAAGGCATTTACCGCTTACACTGTAAATATCTTTGGTGATGATAAGGACCTTACCTTCAAAAGCTACAGAGCAGAGGTAACTTCGGATTCTCTCATTACTCGTTTCGTAGCTGGAACCCTGAAGGATCAGGTCAAGGGCTTCAACTCCTACGTTCTTGGCAAGGGAAGCCCAGAACAGGGTGCAACTGCTGACTTCAAGTTCCTTGAAGGCTTTACCGGTAACGCTGTTGTCGGCGGTGCTGATGGTGACCTGGTTGGCGGACTTGCTCTGAGCTACAAGTTTATCCCTGAGCTTGGCCTCAAGGGTGCTGTCACCGGTAAACGTAACGACAGCAAGATTCACGCAGTATCTGCCGGCGTATTCGGTGAACTGTTTGGCGTTGAGTACGAGGGTAACTTCGCTATGGACCTGACTGACGAGGATGCGGAAGATGCAATGCTCTTCGGCGGTAAACTCTCCGGCGAGTTTGGCCCTGTCAGCTTGAGCGGTTCGTATGTCATGGCTGGCAAAGACTTTGGCGAGGGCACCCTTTCTAAGAGCCCATTGTTGGAAGCTAAGGAGGGTAGCGCTATCGAAGTTGGTGCTGGCGTTGATTTCCTCGGTATCGATGTAGACGGCAACTACTACAGAGAAATGGATGCCGAAAACGAGAACGCAGCTGTTGTTCAAGCTTACAAGTTTGGTGCAACTGCTAAGTTCGATGTATTCGTACCTCTCACACTGTCCGGCAGCTATGCTTGGAACCAGACTGGCGAAGACGAACGTAAGGCTACTGAAGTCAAGGCCGCTATCGGTGACATCGATCTGTTCGACACCGGTGTAACCTTCGGTACCAGTGTGGCTTACAAAGATGGCCGCCTGAAGGATGGCGCTTACAAGACCATCAAGAACTTCGAGATGCAAGATCAGCAGGCTCTGGTTGTAGGTGCTAAGCTTGGCTACGCAGCCGACGTTCGTGGCGCTGGTCTTGACCTTGGCTATGGCGTAGAGTTCGTCATGCCTCTGGTCGAGGAAGGCCAAGAGTCCACCAACGAGCTGACCCACAAGATCACTGCTGACTACAGCTTCACCAAGGATCTGACCCTGAAGCTCGGTGCTACTGTCTTCCACACACTGAAAGAGAACGCCGAAGTTGCTCAGAAGTACACCGCAGGTCTGTCCTTCACCTTCTAATAGGTCAAAACACACTAAGCCCCCATTATTGGGGGCTTTTTTATACCCACAAAACCATTCTCGTAGAAGACGAATATTTTGATAGAGGGTGGAATCTATGGACGAGGTTGTCCTGGCCATTGATCCAGGTACAGATAAATGTGGCTTTGCAGCAGCATCACAAAGGGGAGTCATTCGGCATTGGATAGCGCCGCCGGAGAAGTTGATTGAGAATTTGCAAGAAGCTATCGAAGCATATGGCGTGCGCACGGTAATCCTAGGGGACGGAACTGGATCGAAGAAGTTTCAGAAAGAGATTAGGGCGGCGTTTCCAGACCTGCGCATCGCGGTCGTAGACGAGTACCGCACAACTGATTCAGCTCGGGAGAGGTACTGGCGTGAAAACCCTCCGAAAGGTTGGCGCAGGCTTCTACCTGTAGGTATGCAGGTTCCGCCTGAACCATATGATGATCTCGTAGCAGTGATCCTTGCCGAACGCTATTTTGCCAATCGCTAGATATAGCTTGATTGTAATTTGATGGAATTTGCTTATCATAGAAGGTTTTCAGTTCCATATTGTAGAAATACTGTAGGCAGATTATAGTGGGGTTATGCCTGGAAAGGAGGGGGAAGCATGAAGTGGAAAGCTCGGTTTATGACAACTGTATTTTTGCTCTGCTGCTTGCTTGTCCCCTGCGTTGGCCAGGCTAGTTCCCTCTCAGATATTGTGGATGATGACTGGGCTTATTTTGCCTTGGCCGAACTGGGTAGGGGGCGGCCCCTGGCTGATTTTATCATTCCACAGGAAATGACGCGCTATCAAGGAGCTAGGTTGGTTGCCCGGTTGATTGAACACATCAGTGGTGACGAACCTGTCTCGTCGCGCCGATTTGGTATCAGTCGAGAGGTAATTATTGATCAAATGGTTCAAGATTATAACCTTCGCGTAGCACCAGAGCAAAGGTTGAATGAAGAGCAGGTCGAGCTCTTATATCGGCTGGCCCTGGAGTTCAATGATGAACTTGCTGTACTCGGTTATGACGTTCAGGATTATGCCATCATTTTGGGGCTGCGCAGCTCTAAGCAGCTTGGTGGGCTATTTCTTGACAGGCAGCTTACCTACTCTTCGCAGGCTCTCGCCGCTGTGCGCAAAGCTAATATGAACACAGCGCTCAGCTCAGAGTCTTCACCATCTGTTTTCGTAGAGTTTGAAGAACCACAGTTGCCTCTTGCTGAACCGGTTGCAGATGAAGAGACGGTGGAAGAAGAACGACGCAGCTTGTGGACAGGGAGTGCCCTTCCACTTCAAAGGCGCGTTCTGCCCTCCAGCGATACCTTGACAGCTGATGTCGGGGCCGCTGTTGGTGAACTAGGAGCTCTCAGCTTTGGCGGGTTACAGGTGAGTGGTACAGTTCGGGCGTCGAGTGAAAGCACTCCATTAGAAGAGTACCCGTCGCTGGAAAGGAGCGCCGGCTATGGCTTGGCGCTGAAATACGGAGATCTATATTTGTCTACCGTTCGGGACCATTATGTCTCAGATCCTAACGACGCTTTGACAGAGACTCAGGTGGCCAGCACGTCGCTGGACTTGAGTGTTGGTTTGCGCAATTCGGTTCTGTTTAGCGCTGGGTACAAGTACTTCGATCCTATGGATGGGACGACAGATGGCTTAGATGTATCTGCTGTGGCCTCGCTAGGAGTAGAGGTGCCTATCACGGCTGGTGGAGTATTGCGCTTAGGTATGAGTTCAGCATTTCCGCGAACTGCTGGTGGAGAGCAGCTGGGGTCTGGTTTTCCCGATGATAACAGTGCGCTCAGCACCGCTGAACTCGGTATTAGCTATGATTTCGAAAATGAGACTTCGCTTCGCTTGAACTACCGATTAATTGACTTCACAAATGTTAATCAGAGTTACGGCGCAACAGCCGAGTTCTCCATCAAGTTTTAAGTCAAAGGAGATGTATCTCAATGAAGCGGCTTGCAGTACTATTATGTGTCTCTATTCTTCTGACGTATTTGCCTGTCCCGGCCGGGGCAAACGTTACCCCGATATCTGTCCTTACTACCATTGAGGAGATTCTATATGGTGAGCCGGGCAGTGGTTCTCTAGTAGAGCGAATTGAACGGGTAGAGAAAGATGTGTTTGGCAGTACCCAACCTGGTGCTGCAATGCTGCGCATTGATCGTTTGAACACTTTCCTGCAGAGCACTGAAGCTCAGGGTGGCAGTATGAAGATGCACTTGAATCTGGCAGAATGGGGTTTTACTGGCAACTTGACCGATGGTCAACCCCTGATTAGACGTCTCGAAAGGTTGGAGCTTGAGTGGTATGGCCAGCCGCAGACAGGTTCAATTGCTGAGCGGACCAAGAATCTTATGCTCATGATCTGGGGCACCACCGAGCTTGATGTGAAGAAGGTGACTCTGCCCGCAGCTTCTTTGGTCAAGATCAGTTTGCTGACCGGTGTTAACTCAGGTACAGCCAAAGTGGGGGACCAAATCCCGTACCGCGTCGTCGAGGATGTGGTAGTTGATGGCCGCATTGTGATTCCCGCCGGTACTGAGTCGGTTGCTGTCGTAACGGAGGTTTCATCTGCAGGAAGGCTGGGCCGGGATGGTAGGGTTGTGATCGATTTCGGCGAAATAGCAGCCTTTGATGGAACCTTTGTGGATCTGCGGGTGGATCAAAGAGCAACCGAGAAAAATAAGAGCCTTGAGTTAGCCGCTGGGGCAAGTATGGCAGGCGTGATGCTGCTCGGCCCGGTTGGCTTGGTCGGTGGGTATTTTGTAAAAGGTAAAGACGTAGGAATTGAGGCTCGTCAGCCGTTCTATGTAGAAACTCTAAGGGATGTTCAGTTGTCGGGATTCATTCTGCGTCCCGCGCTGTAACAGATAGATAGATCAACAGTAGAGAGTCTTGGCGCTTCGTTGATAAGCAAACCTAGGTCCCATGATCAAATCATAAACCGGCGGAGCCAGATCGGTCCGCCGTTAATATTGTGGGGGTTGATTATGAACAGCAAGGTTCGAGCACTCAGACTAATAGTGTTAGTACTAATCGCAGTTGCCGCTCTGTCTTGGACTGTAGGGGCAGAGACGTACAAACTAGGTGTTGGAGACGTCCTGCAGATCTCTGTATGGGGTCACAATGAGCTCACTACAGTCGTAGAGGTTAGACCAGATGGCTTCATAACATTTCCATTAGTAGGAGACCTCTTCGCTGTAGAGAAGACGACAGGCGAACTGGCAGTAGAAATTCAGGCTGCTTTAGGGCAATTCGTGATTGAGCCCCATGTTACGGTGTTAGTCAGTCAGTTCCGTACAGTTCGTGTCCAGGTACTTGGCGAGGTGCGCAATCCTGGGTACTATCAGCTGAGGGCCAATTCACGCCTCATGGACGTCTTGGGCCTTGCTGGTGGCCCAACTCAAGCGGCTGATCTGTCTCGGATTGTGGTAACCCGCCAAAACTTCGATGAGAACGGAAAAGCTGAGGTTCACACGGTGAACGTCAACGATTACATAAAGAGCGGCCTTGCAGCGGCCAACCCGATTCTGAGAGATGGAGATATAGTTCAAGTAGAGCCCGTAGGCCGCGTACTCCTCTTGGGTGAGGTCCGTTACCCTGCTTCATATGATATTGGGCCGGAGATGAACATCTTGGACTTGATTGCGAAAGCCGGAGGCGCTTTGGATTCCGCTGATCTGGAGCAAGTTGTTCTTACAAGGACGCTCGAAAGCGGCTTGACTCGGGAGATTGTTGTCGATGTTCAGTCGCTTCTGGCTGGCCGAACTGAAGCGGTACCAGTTCTGCAGCGCGACGACGTGGTCTTCGTACCCGCTAAAGAGCAAGTTATTGTTCTAGGGGCCGTCCGCGCACCTGGAACCTATACGCTGAAGAAGGGTGCTCGATTGGTCGATGTTGTAGCGGCAGCTGGAGGCTTATCTCTGAATGCCGATGCCCGCAGTATTTCCATCACCCGTACAGGCCAGGGTGAGCAGGAGATTATGCAAGTAGATGCCTACAATGCGCTTTACGGGCGTGTCGGTGGGGAAAACCCCCCACTCATGGGCGGCGATATTATATTTGTCCCTGAGGGCAAGAATAATGTACTGGTCCTCGGGCAGGTTGTGCGCCCAGGTTCTTATGCTCTGACTGAGAATACGAGGTTACTAGAAGTAATCGCCCAGGCGGGTGGTGTAACAGCGCAAGCAGCCGCAGACCGCGTAACACTAACTCGCACTACCGATGATGAAGTAGAGCATCAAGAACTGAACCTGTCCCTGGTTCAGCAGGGAAGACAGGCAAACCCAATTGTTGAACCCGGCGATGTGGTCTTTATTCCTGAAGGTGCACCCCAGGCCCTGGTACTTGGCATGGTGCGCAGCCCGGGCAGCTACCGCCTGACAGATGAGACTCGCCTGTTAGATGTCATTGCTATGGCGGGAGGCACTCTTGATCGGGCTGGGACTAAACTGACTCTTACCCGTAATGGCGAGACCAAAGAAGTGGACTTAGGTACGCTCACCCGGTTAGGTCTCGGTAATGAGCGTATCCTGCCTGGTGATGTAATCCACGTTCCTGAAGGACAGCAGCAGGTTCTCATATTGGGTGAAGTACGCAGTCCAGGTTATTATCGGTTTAGTGTAGGAGACCGGATTATTGATGCAGTAGCTTACGCTGGTGGGCTGCTTCCCACAGCGCAGCAGGATGGTGTTACTTTGACACGTCAAACTGCTGATGGAGCCACAGAGATTGTCCCGGTCGACCTAGCAGAATTGATGGAGAACCGCTTCCTCAGCAATAATCTACTGCTTGAAGCAGGTGACATCATCATCGTACCGAAGGCAAACCGCAGCGTACTGGTCCTTGGTGAGGTACGCTCTCCTGGCTACTACACCCTATCTGGTACCGAAAGGCTCTTGGATCTGCTGGCTCTTGCTGGTGGTATGACTGACAGTGCCCAAGGAGATTCGGTACAGCTCACTAGACTGACTGCTGATGGCGGCGAGGAGACCAGGATTATCAATGTAGAGTCGGTCATTCAAGGCTTGAGCAGCCAGGCAGAGAATAACCCTGTGCTCACCGGGGGTGACGTTGTTTTCGTACCCGAACGCCAAACCAGGGTATTGGTGTTTGGAGAAGTTCGGTCACCTGGTTACTATGCAATTGACTCCCAGACAAGGATTCTCGACGTAATTGCTCGGGC
>ERZ773359.374-NODE-374-length-63337-cov-7.509529_pt1 | contig 63337 bp, 44 predicted proteins | sample MGYA00374955_ERZ773359 | MGnify/ENA primary metagenome ERZ773359 (study PRJEB29098, sample SAMN04486028) | biogas fermenter metagenome | study: EMG produced TPA metagenomics assembly of the Biogas fermentation microbial communities from Germany - Plant 4 DNA1... | reverse complement strand
AGTCTAGTCAATAAAGGCTTTTGCAAGCCCGCCACTTTAGTGGTGGGTTATTGACTGTTCTCCCCCAATCAATAATGCATCAAGTATTGAACCGGTACTGCCAGTATTCTCATCTAACATATCCCAGATAAATTCATCCCATATACATTCGCCCCATAGAATAGGAGCTTTTGTGCTTACGATTTCTCTTATGTAATTCAATAATGGTTTACCTGGCATGTTTACTTGTGATTGTAAAACCTTATCTTCTTTGTTATGTAATGCGTGCATTTCTATGCCGTGGACGTATGATACTGTTCTGGTTACACCGGAATAGTCAGGGTTACCTCTTAATACGAGCTTGCCATCTTTATTCCGATATACCTCGGTTAATGGAACTTCCTGTCCATCAATCTCTATAGCGTTTGCCGTAATCATATCATCCGGCAGTATATAATCTTCCCCCCCATCAGTCCACTGAAGATTTACCCTTAATCCAAGTTCTCTCGCAATCCCGTATAAAAGATTTTTCGGAGCTGCCCCGCCAGGGTGTTTAAATACGTCAAGGAGCCTTTCCTTGTAATGCGCATTTGATTCTCCCTCTATTCTTGGGGTGGCAAGGAGCAGTCCGAATTCATCGAAGAAATTCCAAACAGGGTGGAGTGATAAAGGTAGAGTATTGTCAAATATAGTTGTTTCGTTATTGCTTACAATAACCCTTATTCTTCCGTATTTGTATTGGATGTCTGCATCATATGGTTTTCTTACGTAAATAATGAATTTTTCAGCATCGAGTAAATACGGATTATTAAAACGGATTTCTCCGTGTATTGGATCTTCTTCTGTGGCCATAAAAAATTCTTCAAGGCTATTACAACGGGTAAGTACATAACCTCCGGCTATAATCTGGATGTCATTAGTTAAATCCAATACGGTCGGTATAGACGCCTTATATACCATTGATATTTGATTGGTATCGGCAGTAAGAAGATTAGTTTGTTGATATGCGTAATTTAATACGTATTCGACATCTTCCAGTTGAAGACCGAATACATTTAAGAATTGAGCACCAATCGAGTGCTCATCATTACGCATCTTTTTCATCCAGTACGGGAGTTTCTTCTGTATTCTTTTAGTGATTTCGGAAAATCTGTTCGCCATTAATTACACCGCCTGTAATACGATTGAATCCGGTTGTGAAGATGTTAAAAATCTCTGGTTCCATCTACATTTTTGGTCAGACGTAAATACGAGTTTACCCCCTATTCTCATGGAGGCGATATTAACCGAAGTTATATACGCGCTTACGTCTCTTATTGCATTTTCAATTTCCGATACAACAAGTGGTTGTCCAACGGTTCTGCTGTTGATGTAGCTTATTACTTTTGTCCTGGCGTTGGCAAGAATTATATTCTTATCGGTTTCTGTTGTCCTTGCCTGGAATGATACAAGTATATTCATCATTACATCGATAATATCGGGACTTAAGACTTCAAAGCGGATACCGTAACCTGCCACACTATAGACGCTGTTCCTTACTGCTTCTAAAATTGAATTCGGGGTAATTGGTTGTTCTGATACTACATATATTGAGAAGGAGCCAGTTCCATAAGTAAACGGCTTGGTTATAACATCCCGAACTCCGTCGACAGAAAGTGCTGCAAGTCTTACTGCGGTTTCATTTGCTTTCTCAAAAGAAAGGACCTGCTGACTTATTCTGTACCTATAGTTATCATCAGATTCTCCAATAATCCTTTGACAGTTGAGCATATACCCTATTGCATCCAGTGCATCTCCTGTTGCCGTAGAAAGGAATGCTCTTACATGGTTTATTTGGAGAGCTTCGTATATACCACCCTCATCTGCAAGGATGCTGTTCACAATATTCAAAAGAAGTCTTGCTATCTTACCGGATGAACCATGAATATTTAATTCGGATTGTTCAAGTCTTGCTATTCCGTCTTGTATAACTTGTTCTTTTGTTTTAAATAAAAGAAGTTCCATACTCTACTCCCTCTTTACTGAATTCGCTCTATAGAAAATCCGGTTAAGAAATTCATTCTTACAAGAAATCCAAGAGGAGTTTCACTGAAGTCTGTTTTTACAAAAACCCCTACCATAGCTTCTGCTGTAGATAGAGGATTCGCAACAATCAAAATGTCGTTGAGATTGCAAAATGCATCAGATGTCAATGCGGCAGTAATCTTGGCAATTAATTCGTCACATGTTTCTTTTGTATTAGGTTTGCCGATAAATGTTTCAATGTCGGCACCTATATTGTCATAATACCAATCAGAGGCGACAGAGCGAAGACGATTCTTTGTCATCTGAGCAACGTATTCAATATCTTCCACAATCGCAAGATCGCCATCGTCAGTAAGCATCAAATCCCCATCATCTGTAATAGCCAAATCGATATCATTAAAACGTTCGCTCATTAATCATCGTCCTCCAAATCATCAATGCGTGATCTTAGTCTATCGATAGCATCGAAAGCCGAATTTAATCCGCCGGATAAAGAATCAACACTACTGTTCAGGCTATTTATCATTTGTTTGTTTTCATTTATTGAATCTTCCATCTGCTGCATCCTGTTATTAAGCTCTTTCATTGTTGTCCCGGCAAGGATAAGCGTTTCTTCCGGAACATCCAGGTTTAACAAGCCTGATTGCACCCTTCCTTCATCAGCTATTACATCAAACTCGTCGATTTTAAATTTTCCGTTATTAGCTATGACATTGAGTTTTTGCAATTCCAACAGCAATTCCATCGCTTTAGCCATTATGGACTTTTTAACATGAAGAGAAACAGAGTCTTCAACCCATGCCGATATGTTCCCTATATGATGCTTCTCGTTATTCGTAAAAAAGTTTATGCTGCTGGTTGTTCTGTCTATCCTTATTCCTTGGTTTGTTGCGGTAAAAATATCAATGCTTCCGTTATCTTTTAATTTTATTATGGCTGATGTAACCGGATGAAAGAAGCCCACTTCTGTTTCCGAAAAGAAACGGGATTCATTAAGTCTATCCATAATTGTTCGTATTGGGTCTACAGTATCGTCCCCAAGGTAAGTTTTAATTGCGGCCTCGTTCATCAGTTCACCTCATACAAAGAATGTCAGGAAGGAATGCACCCTTTCTGTCATGTTTCGATTTAGCCTTGGTATCATAAGAATAATGTCTGTCTAAAAGTTTAGTAACGATTGGCAATGTTCCTTCACTATCTACAAAAGTGATTAATACTTCATCGTCAGGCTTTAGCGATGCACCCTTTATCCCCTGTGACTCAATTGCAACGTGGACATTCTTCATTTCTATCATACCACCAGATCTTGGTGATGTGTACCCTATTTTTGCCGTATTGGTTTCCTTGTCATACTCGTATACAATCCCCTTGACGCTGGTGATTTTGTTTTTTAGTTCCGGCAAAACACATTTTTCTTGAATTGTTTTTATAATTTTATTGGCCATTTGTTTCACTCCTCGCTATTTCCAATACTTCTCTTCCATCCAGTCGCTCGGTCTTGCGTTTTCCCCGTCAGTAATAATTTGAAACTTCGGATACTCTACTCCTGGAACAGCATTTATCATTCTTGTTAATGCTCCTGCAACGCCAATAGGTTGACCGCCCTTTACAACGTCCCCGGGAACGACAAATGAAGTAAGCAGTGAACCGTATATTGTCATCCAAGTATGCAGTTTGCCATTACTATCTTTGGAGCTATGCTCTATAACAATAACTGTGTTATATTGCATCTCGTTTTTCAACGGATCGAACAGATGGCGCATCTCAACGATAAACCTGTCAAACCCCGCCTTGAGAGAAGCCCTGACGCTTGTTAATTGATCCTGCGGACGTTTTGCCTGCATTTCTTCCAGGGTTGACCTCGTAATGGCAACCAGGATAACCTTGCCATCTGCAAAAGCAAATACAGGAAACTGTCCATACAAGGTTTTGGAGGATTCGGAATGTTTTCCATAAAAGCCAGCGTAGTAAATTCCATCTACTTCTTTTTCATAGAAGTTAGCATTGATGGGCCGATAGGTGTTTTCTATTCCCTCCGGAGGATTAGCGACGGTATTCTTTTGCCCCCAGGTATTTTTGTGCTCCCAAATAGTATATGCATAATTCTCTTCGAGGTAGTTGTTGTATTCCTCAAGAAGTTTTCTGTCTTCTTCTTTTGGTGTAAGTAACTGCGATTCTTTTTCAAACTGCTCTGACAGCCTGTTACCCTCATCACCCAGTAATGCTTGAGTGACTTTGGTAGAATGAAGAATTACATCTTTTTCTTCGCTATCGCTTTCATAGTTCTGATAGAAATCAGAATCAGTATATCCGGGAATTAAATTCTTGTGACCGTTTATTCCGGCAACAAAAGGTTTATCATCATACCACAGTGGATATATTTTTATTACATTTTTGTTTTCAAACCACTCAACGAAATGATCGAATACATTATCAATCAATCCCCATATCAATAAGCTTATTCCAAAACTTACAACACCGGTCCCTATTGCTGTACCAACCTTCATTGCGGTACTTGATGTCTTTGCGGCCTTGACTGCGCTTACTACATTCTTAACACCGGTGGTTGATTTAAGAACATTTGCTCCTTGTGTAGTAATAGTAGTAACTGCAGTCGATGAGCTTGTTGCAGCTTTTATTCCGCTGAACAATTTTCTTGCGCCACGAACAAGCTTTGCGCACAGTTTCGCGGAACGTACATGTACGCCTATAGCCGCGGCAATATTCGCGCATAGATGTATAGCGGTGTATCTGCTCATATCCGCTTGGAGATGTACCGTTATTAAGTCAGGTTTTATTTCTGTTACAAAACCAGTATCTATCCCCATATGTATTATGACTTTTCCTACCTCTGTGGTTCCGGCCATTCCGACATAATTATCGTCGATTGCAATAACGTCGTATGGCTTAATACTTGCATCGCCGAGAATAAGCAACGTATCCTGATACATGTCTTTAAAGGCATCCTGCAGTGCAGAAATACCCATAGTCCTTGATACATTTCCGCCGGGATCTATGCCGAATATCGGAAGAATATTATCCAATACTTGCGGTCCTGGGGTATTCCAGTATATTGTTGTATCAAGCATCTTATGCTTTTGCATTTCTCCCTTAATTTCTCTGTCTGCGAATAGCGTTAATCCGCGTTTTGTTTCCGCTTCGTTTCCGAGATTGTATGTAGGAATAACAGCGGTAAATTCAGGAGGTACTGCACGGATTTTATTATCGATAATATCATACAGTGAGTTTACTATATGTAGTTGCTGGAATGGCTTTGCATATGTATAAACGGTGTCTGTATTATAGTCGTATTCATACTTATACTGAACATTCCAGTGAGGCATACCATAGAATAACGTACTCCTGAACTGATGAGAGTGCGGCTGACAGATATATTCCGGTACGGCGGCGGCAAGTAATTGGCAAATATCCCACGGAGTTCTGTTGTAAATATAAAACTTTATATCGGGTTCCCGATCCCAAAGTTCGGTTATCTTAATATCTTTGTTTTTACTTTGAGTTCTTACAACTCCTTTTAGGTTTGCCTTGTAGATGTTTTTTATAATATCCAAATCTTCGTAGTGGACATTCTGGCCATCAATTGCGGGATAAAGGTGTAATATGATTGATCTTAATCCTGAATCTATCTGTATAGCACCATACATGATGGCGTACAAGAGCTTGTCAAGGCCGCCATCATCCATTATGACTTCCTCAAAATGATCTTCGAGTCCATAGAATTTTAACGACTCTCTGAAGAATGCTTCCATATCTCTGTAATAGAGTGTACCGAAATGCTCAATACCGTACTTGGACATTTCTCCCCAACGACCACCACTCATGTTGAACCAGAATGGTTTTGCCCTTGCCGTCAGGAGGTATGTAATAATATTTTCAGGTTCGGCCCCCATTACAATTCTTCTATTAACTTCGTCCTCTTTATTTATTCCAACTGGCCTCAATGTCAGTTCGTAACCGTCACCCTGGGCAACAACGGTAACAACGTCCTGGGTGTTAACCTCTGCTATTGTGCCGTTAAAAACAACAGGTAAATCAGAAGCCTTTGCGCCATATCCAATGCGAATATGGATTCTTGCACCAGGCTTAACATTAAATGCGGAAAGGAGTCTGCTCCTGTTTGCGGTAAGCTGACTCAATAATTCATAGCTATAGATTTTTAGGCTCTTTAAAAATTCATTAAAAAAGCTATACTCTCCTCTGTCTACTTTTGGATTAGTGCCAAGAGAATTATAAATATTAATAAGCTGAATAGTTGCCGTATCAGCGGGTTTATGCCTATCCTTTTCAACAGAGATGTTACAAAGTGAATGCCAAACATAATAATTAGACCAAGAACGTCTTCCATCCAGCCACATTCCTTCATCAACAAAAAGCATAAGGAAGGTCGGAAAAGCTCTGGCCATAGTTCCTCTCCTGTTATATCGGATCATGTCTACGCACATTCGTTCGGTAAGTCCTTCGCTGGTATTATCAATCGGTTCTCCTACCTTTACGCGTATTGGTTCTCCAAGGCGGTCGATATCAACGGTGGTTGCTTTTGAGCTATTAACTATTCCGGGAATTTCTGTTACAGGAGTAGCTGTATCAGAAATTGGTTTTGTGCTTTTTATTTCGTTTCCGCTGACATCAATACCGAGAAGCTTTGGTTCTGCGTTATTTTGTATAATCCATTGTTTTGCTTCTTGGATAGCTTTCTGATGTCTATCGTCCGTATTACCACTCCAGTGAATCTTGCTCCCTTTGAAATGGAGGCAGAAATGACCATCCATTCCGTTACCTTTAATATGGTCCATGTTCCCGGCAGTTCCTCCGCCCTCCGGGAATACATAATCCGTTTTCGTATATTCTTCGGGTCTTCTTAATGTATCCCACGCCCAACGAATTTGTGCACCTTCAGGTAAATCGTCAAAACCGGCATGAGGCATACCATTCATAGAGGCAGCATACGCCTTGCCTTTAAATAAGAATACTACAGGTCTTCTATTCCATGACCATTTGCCTCCGACTGCCTTTCTCATCTTTTCTGTATCCGCCCTTGTTAATGTTTCAACATTGGCGTGATTTGACCCGGACGTCCTTTGCACAGCAAACGTAATACCTGTCTGAATGTCATATATTACACCTGTGTCGTATATTTTGAATATATCCTTCATCTGGTCCCAGGGCGTGTCATAATCGGTTCTTGTTGGAATAGATAAGTTTGTTGTCGGATTTACAACTGAAACGCCGGTATTGTCCGTAACAGTTCCAGTTGTTTCGCCGTTTAGCGTTTTGCGCAATATCTGTCCTATCCTATCGCTTATTTCTTTAATGTCGCTTGCATCTTCCATTATTTCAAGTAACCCCATCTGTTCCATCGTAGGATAACAGAAGTAGAAATCAGGTTCCACCCTGTCTTTTGATGTACCAGCGAAGCTTGCATACGGAAGCGGGTTTAATCCATTCTTTATACGGAACACGTTGATGGCTACAATGGCATTATTGACTTCCTCTACCGTGGGAAGTTCAAGGTCTGGATATAAATCAATTCTGTCCAACATATCTTCTACAAGTTGATCGTAATATGCTGATGTTTTAAAACCACGAGCTCTGTTAGTCAAAAGATCATATACATCGCCTTGTTCGTTAACTGGACTGATGCCTGTTGGTTTATGTGGTCTTGCCTGCGTCTTGTCGTAAGAAGACATTACGACAGTAATTTCATACAGGTCAGGGAATCCCGGTACAGTATCTACCATGCACGATTCAATCATGACGTACTTAATGCCGAACAGTCTGGTAAGGGCATTATCAAAACGGATGTATCCCTGGACATTCCTGTTACGATAATCTTTTGCGTATTCTTCAGTAAGTTCGTGCAAGTTGTTGAATATACTGATAGCTTCTTCATTTTGTGTTTGGAAGGTACAGGAAATTAATGAAGAAGTAGCGCCAAGATATTGAGTTGTTGGGGCGCTATGATCGGACAGGAAGATGCTCTTAATTAAATTGCCCATCCCGATATATATAGATTTGACATAGATGTCGTCAGGCATAACAACCTCTTTCATGTAATAGTCCTGAATGTTTGTGACATCTTCCATTGCATTCGTTAATGCCGCCAATACTTCTTCTTCTATTACATAAAATTTGAACCAATCACCGGCGTCCTCATTCATTGGTTCAAGATAAGTAGAGTTGTCATCTATGTACTGCATTGAACGTTGGTAATACCAACGGAATAAGTCCCAATCAATCATATCATTCATGGCTTCCGTAGGAAGCGTAAGGTAAGGTTGCGCATTAAATTCATAAAGTATTAATTCACCTTCTAATAAGTCAGGAAAATCTTCTACTGTATGAATACTCAGTCCGCCTATTACAACGGCATGGATATTTAGATTGACATTAAGATGATAATTCTCCACTGGAAGAAATGGAGTTTTCTTTGCTTGAGCTATTAAAGGCCTTAGCCCATCGACATATTGTATGCCGAATGGGCCAGGCACCTTGTATCCGTTAATCTGATCGTAACCGTTAAATACTACTGGAACCCTTATTTCTCTTTGACGATATCCTGTTTTACTTTTAACAGAATCTTTCTGGCGAAGTCCAACGGTTTGTTTTGTTTGAGATAACACTGTAACAGAAATCTGCTCAGGAGGAATTCTGAACACGCAGTCGCCTATACGGAAGTAATCAGGAGACAATGGATTTCTAAAATCACTTCCGACGTCGCTGACATCTTGTGCTCTCCAGCTTGGGCAGGCTGTATTGCACACCACATTGTCTAAATAATCAGGAGGGATTACAATCCTACCCTTTGGAATATGTTTTGTATAAGCTGCAAAGGCCTTTTTAATTTCCTCGTAACCAGACATTAAGCTTCCTCCTATCCATTGAGTATTTTGAGAAACATTTCTTCCATCCAGGACTTCGTTATTGTTGTCGTATCATCAGTAGTTTTAATATGGACATTTGCTTTTCCTAAATCATCTTTTACAGCATCAATGATTTGTTCTCCTCTTGTGCCCCTGGTTGACCTTGCCGAGATTTTCATTCTAGCCCCTCTACCCTGATCAACCCAGAGTTTGGTAGCCGATCTTGCATGTTGTGCAGCCCAGTCTGCTTCTCCGGAACCACGGACCACATTGCTTTCCGCCTCTTCGCGTTCTTTTCTTTGTCTTGCCCTTTCTTGCGGATCTCCTTTTGTTGCGCCGCCTATTAACATTCCACCGAGAGTTGCTGCTATTGCAATGCCGGCGAGGGCTTTCCCGGAGAAACCACTCTTCATTACTCCTTGTGCAGCATCGCTTGCGGCGCCTGCGGCGTCGGATGCCGTTTCTCTAACGACCCTCATAGTGGCTCCTGCTGCTTGTTGGGTGGCGTCACTGGCCACTACTCTTCTTATCCTGTTTTGCTCAAGTACATCAAGAATATTGTCTAATTGCTTTTCTACCTCTTCAGACAGCGGGGCTATGTTGCCTGTTGCGCCCGGATCTGCCTTTTGTAATACTTTTGCAAGTTCAAGGTAGTCGGCCGCCTGCCTGCGCATATGTTCGTTCTTTATGATAACTTCATTGACATCATTTAATGCCGCAAAACTTACTTCACTGAAACGGAGTCCGCCGACTTGGTTGCCTGTCAGAATGGTTTGTCCAAGTCTATCATACCACCCTTCCAGGGTAGCTCTCATTGCATCGTATCCAGCTTCATCAATTGTCCTTTGCATGTTCCTGAATGCTTTGATATTTCCTTCGAGCTGGATTAATTCGTCAGTATCTATCCATCCAAGTCTTTCTCTTACGGCTCTTGTTATATCATCTACGGCATCTCTACCAAGAAGCTGATTTATTTCGTTCCATGCTATTCTTGCCTGTTCTTGAGTAGCTCCGCCTATCCCTTCGACCTGCAACCTGTCTAATATGGGTTTAACGTTTTCATCAATGGCCTGTTTATATGCATCTCTTGCTGCACGGTAGTCTTCAGCGAATATGTTTATTTTTTCATCTGGCCTCATACCCATCCATTCGCGCCATCTGGTGTCGAACTTCTTTCTTGCTATCGCATCTTCAAACATTTGGAGATTATAATAATCTTGCTGTTTGTATGACTGGGCGAACTCAAACAGTTGGTCTATTGTTACCATATCGCCCATAGCTTGAGATGCGACAAGAGGACTACCGCTGACAGGCAATCTAATACCTATATCTTCAGCAATATAATGTAATGGTAGATCTGTGGAAACACTCCTGGTATAATCATCCACCTGTTTTATTATATCGTTAATTTGGTCCTCTGACAATGCTGACTCGAACTTGGCAACGACGCGCTGATTGATATACTTGTCTATCTCTTCCTGTAGGTTCTGAGCCTGCTTCTTTGTAAGTTTAATAGCATAGTCTTCCATCTGCGCAACATTTAACATTTCTCTGTTCTTGTACAGATGATAGGCTATTGTATTTAAGTTCGTAATATCAGCATTGTCCATTAATCCAGGATATGCTTCATTTATAATGTTCAGCAGATCGGTATGTGTAAATGCCATTTCCCTCTTCTGCAGAAGCTCGAATACATTGTATACGCTTCTACGCGTAGATTGTAATGAAGAGGTATTTATATAGAGATTTGTTACTTCCTGTGCTTCTTTGCTTATGTATGTACCAAGCGATTTAAGCCACGGAAACTCAAGTGTTTTTCTTGTACCAGCTTCTGCAACAATGTTGTTAATGGCACCGGTAATAGCACCTCTTTCGCTGCTTGTTAAAATACCGCTGTCTTCAAGAACTTTTAACTTATGATATGCTGGCTTTAATACACTGACTTCGGTACTGTCGAGCCATTCTCTTGCCTTTTCGTAATGGAGGCGGCGCAACCCTTCACGTTTATCTTCAGGATATCTCTTCTCTAATTCAGAAAGTTTCTGACGAAGCATCTCTCCAGTTGTCATGTCCTTGCTGAGACTATTGGCAATGATCATTTGCTCTTCTCTTGTAAGAGCTTCTCCTGCTGCTACTTTTCTTATTGCTTCTTCATATATTGCCAATGCATTCTCGGTAGCGCTGGTTGTACTACCGCTTCCTAATACAAAGGACACATTTTCCTCAAGGTTTGCAAGAGAAATGTAACCTTTACGTGCATCTTCAACACTCCTTCTGGTCCTGTCCCATGCAAAGTATTTCTGATATACTTTTGCTTCCTTTGCGGAGACAGGTACATAATCCTTTTGGAGTATTGTTTTTGCTTCGTTTAGATTATGGGCCTTGAGTACGATAAGGTTATCATCTCTTCCCTTTAAGACATCCTGCAAATAGATGTATACACCTTCGTCTCCGAGATTTTCTATCCCCTGGTATTTATATACGCCGTGGATAATTTCTCCGAGTTCATTGCCGCCAGAAATTTTGGCAACGTACCTTCCCCTGCGCAGTGTACTTGAATGTGTCAAATGTTCCCGCAGTACGGGGTGTTTACCTTCTGCTATTTCTTCCACTGTGGCACCGAATACCTGTGCAAGTTGCTGGGCATCATATCTTGCGATATGGTATGCTTCATCAATGCCAGCATCAATTCCGAGTCCAGCGGCTTGCGCCTGAAGGTTTCTTGCTTCCGATTCAGGACGTATAAGTGGATACAACGCCATCTGGTCTATAACAGTTTCTTTTTGTGCCCTCAATTCTTCCAGTGTCCTTATGCGATTCTGGATTTCTTCTCTGGAGATAACTGTTACAGGAGCGCTTTCAAGTTGTACGCGTCTTGCTTCGATTTCTTGTTGTAATGTTGTAATCTCATCGGTAACGGCGGCTATTCCTTGTTCGATATTTGCCCTTCTCGTTGACAGTTCGTTAAAATAATTCTCAACTTTCTCAGGTTCTATAACATATAACTCTTCAACAGGAATACCGGTAATTTCAGAAAGGCTGCGATATTCGTCTCTGATGCGCTGCATATCCCTTTGGACTTTTAACCTGTCCTGCGGTGTTTCTACGGTCCTTCTTAATATTTCATTATGAGTGCTTCTAAGATCCTGTATGTATAGGTTTAAATCCTCTGCTGAAGAGAACTCGCTTGTTATATCATCGATTGCCCTTAATTGTCGCTCAAGAGCATTAGAATATCCTCTCCTGCTTGTTAATTCGTTAGTCCTTTCTGCTATTTCTCTTTCCAATTCGACTCCGGGACCAAATCGATACTCAAGTTGATTTGCCGCATCAATCTTTGCCTGTATATCCATTAATTCGTTAATCTGATTGTCAATTGCGGCGATCCTGAATAGCGCGTCAGCGTCAGCATAGTTCTGGCCGACAATGATACTTCCGCGGGAAATATTCTGTACGGCAGTTAATGCGGTTATTAAATCTTCACCGTATTCATCGACATATCGAAGACCAGATCTTGCGTCGGCAAGCAGTCTCTCGTAATCAGAGGAAGAAAGCTCTCCCTGGACGTATCTTAAATATCTTTCCTTGTCGACAAGCATAGATGTTCTGAAGTCGAAAACTTCGGGAGAATATTTTGCATAGTTGCGCAGAACCCATAGTTCCGCATCAGAAAGTTCACTTACATCGGTAATACCGCCGATAAACTCTTTCACCTTTTCTGTCGGCTTTACGAGCATGGAAACTTCTTTTACAACAGCATCTGGGGAAACTTCTCCGATCTTATATGTCTGGGCGTTGACTTCAATAATATTCATCAGTTCACTTGGGGTTCTTCCAATAAGCCCTGTTGTTTCGTAGTCAATTGTGGTAAACTTCTGTCCAGGTTTTAATTCTCCAGTTTTGTCAAAGAATTTGCGGAGATTCTGTACGCTTTCAAGCGAACTCTGACTCATGTAGGTGTTAGTATATGGCTTTCTACTTGCTCTTTCTAAATCAAGATCGCTTATAATTTCTATCTTGTCACTTACACTTGTGGTTTGGCTTATTGGTGCAGTAATATACTCGGGCCTTTCGCTGAATACACTTGCTGTTATTTCTCTTTCATCGCCGATACTAAAAACTTCCCGTCCTGCCTCATCATAAGCCGTTGGTACTCCACCCTTTAATCTGAACGTGTATTCTCTGCCATCTACTGTACCTTTAAATTCGTCTACGGCCTCAAGTATTTTTATCATTGATGCGGGATCTGACAGGCTGAATTGTCTATGTACCCCGTACAATCCTGGCTTAATCCCTAGTCCTTCCATCTCAAGATCGTCAAGTAAATCGTATCTTCTTAGGATTGTACCAAGAACATCAAGAGGAACACCTTCAGTTTCCCTGATGGCTTTTATTTTAGCCCTTCCGCGTGCGATATGAATAATTTCTTCAATATCGGCATCAGTACCTCTTAATGCTGCACGTACAGCAAGCTCTTTAAAGTCACCCTGCTTCATGCTTCTTGCGGTGGCAACGGCCTTATTTATTTTTGCATTGATATCCATCTTTGCGATAGCATCTGCTTCCATCCCAGCATATACTTCAAGTATAGTGTCCAACACATCCTGTTGTACATTTAACCTTGGAGCCTTGCCGCCAACAACCTCTCTGTAGAAGGTCACAAGATTTTCCCTAGGCTCGTATCCATGTTTTGTTATCGCATCGAGCATCGCTTTTTCATCAAGGATTCTCAAGTTGTCTTTGCTGAATACTCTTCTTAATGCGGTATTAATATCCGTTCCGCCTTGGACGATATCGCTTACTTTCCATAGCCTTCCGTAAATTGCTCTCGCCTTATTAGCTACAATTTTTCTATTGGATCTCGATATTCCTTCAAGTGCCTCGTTTTCAATTAAATCCAATACAGTACCGGAAATATTACGGATACTTTCTCTTTTACGGCGATCCATGAAGTTGCGTTCTGTCCTGTCAAGTATTCCACGGAGAATTCCTCTTTCCCTAAATGCACGCATTTCGGAACCGACATCTGCACGCATTCTTCCAATAGGAATACCCTTTTCAATGGCCGCCTCAAGAGACACCTCAGTGAAAGGTGTATCGCCAAGAAGATTACGCTGCTGTACATAATCGACTATTTCGTCCAGCGTAAAACGCATCTTAAACTCTTCATTAGAAGCAGCTATCGCATTCTGCAGATAAGCATACAGAGATATCTTTCCTTCCCTGGCTTCAGGAATTTTATTGTATTCGTCAATTAACTTTTCAAGTATAGGGTTCTTGTCACTCATTAGCATTTCGTTTTTCTGGTAGAAGTAATGAGTGAACCTGTCGCTATACTCGCGCATGAAGGCGCTGAAATCAAGTGCTCTGCCTTCTTTCCCGACCAATACTTCAATGCTGTCAGTATCGATAGCCCCTTTTACAAGCATTTGCTCAAGTGTTACGCCTTCTTTTTTGGTTTTAAGTCTTATTTCGCCAATGTCAGCAAGAGCTCTCAAGTGAGCTTCGTTTGCAGCAGTAATTGCAGCATCTGGATCTGATAGCGCCCATGCAGCATATTTTGACAGAACTGTTCTTACGTTTCTGTGAATGTAGTTACCAAATACTCTTTCTACTACGTCAGCTTTGTATCTTGTGTCACCGGGTAATTTTAAGTTATAGAACATGAATTCCATGTTCTCTCGGCTGATAATGTCCTTTAATGTACCGTCAAGATATAACAGAACATTTTTCCCTCTGTTAATCTCGTAGCTTACTTGATCTTTTATAATCCTGTATATGTCGTCTTCCTTTTCTGTAATAGCTTTCTTTATGTAATCAAGCTTTAATTCCGCAATATCTATTACAACATCGGATGCTGACCTGATACTTTTTTTAAATGTAAAAGTTCCTTTGTTGGAATCAACACTTTCTACAAGTACGTTTCCGAAACCATCCACGTTTACTGTTTCGCCAAGAAGTCTTGCTGCTTCAAGCCTGTCCATAAAACCAGGAATTTTCTTTGTAATCTTTGTAAGCGTATCTTGACGCTGATTATTGATGATTTCATATGCCAGTTGTTCAACGACAAGTTTTCCGTCAACAATTTGAGGTTTACCGGTATTGACGATTTCAAATACTCTTTCCTTACCGTCAATCATTTCCTTGATAACCTGAGTTGAAGATGTGCCGAGATTAACCTGTTTTAACATTGGTGCTTCTGTCCATCCTGCGGCATCTCCTACTTGTTTCAAGTAACGTTCATACGCATCAGCAGCATCAATCTCCGATCTGGCCATTTGTTCGGCCGCATCATTATAGTCATATCCGCCGCCTCTTAACCGTTCAAGGTTTTGTTCATAAGAAAGCCTTCTTCTTTCATTGTTCTTGCTATCTACCTGGATCATTCTACCTTCTTGATGTAATGTGTCTTCTGCCTCTCCCAATTCTTCAGTAATATAACGTAAGTATTCCACAACACTGTCGCGTCCTTCATAGAACTCCCTCATAAGTTGGGTCTGTTCTGACTGTACTCTATCTATCCTTTTAAGATTTTTCTGTAATGACTGCATGACATCAAAAGAGAAAGAACCTTTGCCCTTGCCTGTAGTTGCGTATGTATATAAAGCATTATAATCTAAAACAGCATTTGGTCCCCTTTCAAAACTGATACCTGTATGATCTTGAATGAGCTGAAGGAATCGTCTTGCGTCCGTCTGATAATTAGCGTATTTGCCTCTGATTAAGTTTATAACTTCTTCCCTGTTAATTGGAATGTTGGTATTTACAGATACGTTAAGTCCCAATGATTGCGCCATTGACCTTAACATCGAATCGGTAACTATAAATCCGTCACGGCCAATCATGTCGAAGCTGAAATCTTTCAGTTCTATCCCGCTATCGAGCATCTGTTTTATGATGCTTCTAACTTCCTGCGTATGTCTTCTTTGTGTCAGCAACGAATCGATGATACCGCGCACACCTCCGACTTTATCGAGATAAAGAAAGAGATTAGCTTTTTCAGTGTTCCTACCCCATATAACCATAGCAAGTTTTCCATCATCAGTAAGTGCTTCCTGGAACCCTGCCTGAAGAAGTCTTAAAACATTCCTGTCACCATGATCGATAGTGCTAAGTTCGAGCCTTGCACCTATAGCATCGAGTAGTGTTGTAAACAGTTCTGTATTTTTCTGATACTGGGAAAACTGCTTCATTTTCCTATGGTCGATGAAGATGTTGTTGCGGAATTTACCCAACAAAGATTTACTGGGGATATTGATAACGAAATTCCCAGTATCCGCTTTATGCTCAACAGCATCAGTTAAAAGTCTTTTAAGTTCATCGATATCGTTGCGTATCTTGCTTGCTTCGTCAGGCCCCGCTTTGGCAATATAATCTTCAACGATTTTGTCGAATTCCTTGAATTTATTCATTATCTGGTCGTAGTAGGCCTTATATTCAATAAATACATCCCATTGGTTCTCTAATACCTTCCCTCCCAGATTTTCTGATGATTTTCTTTTTATATCGTCAAATGCCATTTCATCCACTCCTTATTCAAGCAGGGTGTATCCGTATTCATTCATCCATTGTTCAATCTCTCTTCTTTTATCATTTCGTATATCCATAGAGATGTCAAGATAGTCATGATTTGTCGGTTCTATATCTATTCTTATATCCTCAAAGCCAGAGCCAAGCATTAATTCTTCAAGCCTTCTCTTTACTTTATAAGCATTGTCACGCACATTCATTCTCGGAGCTCTTACGGGATAATTCTCGGCTATTTTTTCGTCGTCCGGCCATATATTAAGTTCTGTTGGATCAAGGTTCGTATGCTGTACTATCTTCGTCTTAACAATGTTAAGATCAACAGCTTCACTCCAACCTTCCCATGCGGGAGATGGAAGCTGATAAGTTGTAAAATACTCTACGAGATCCGGTTTTTCATCCACCTTCAACCCCCATGAAGATTGCAGCATTCTGCGCATATATCTCGGAACAGTTCTGAGTATCTTGTCTCTTTCTTCTTCAGGCGCCTCAAGGAATGCCATAAAGTATTCTCTTTCTTTTGTCGGCAGAGCAGCAATAGCATTCTGTATCGAGTCTCCAGGATCAAAGCCATATAGCGTTCTCTCAGACTGAAGATAATATTGCAACGCCCTGATGGCCAGTGGGGGAAGTTTCTGTACCTCTCTAAACTGTGACAGTTGTTTAATTTCTGCGTTTATCTGTCTTAATATTTCTTTTGAGTCTGTAGAATCGGTTTCGATACCGGCTCTTTTTACCGCTTCTTCTGCGGTTATACTTTCAAGTCTTAATAACCTCTTTATGTTTTCAAGCTCTTTTATGCGTCTTTGTCTTTCTTCTCCTTCAGCTTTCTTTTTCGCAATATAAGCTTTTACATCAAACTGTTCTTTATCAAGAGATAGTTTTGCATATTCCTCAAAGTATTTTCTTGAACGGATATATTTAAGCATATCGATATACTCATTAATTTCCCATTCCTTTCTTCTTCTTTGAGGAACCCATCTTTCTCCTGTCCATGCCTCACTGGCTCTGAAAACAGATTGCATTGTGATGGCAGTCGTTGCGCCCATTACTGCGCCGATAAGTTTTCCGTATTTAGTTTTCCCAAATAGGCTACCAATTACAGTACCGGCAATTAATGCACCAACGAAACCTCTGCCTCCGAGTTTTTCTACGCCGGGTACAATATAGTCTTTTATTGGTCTTGACCAGCTCTGGAAGTCCTTGCCGTACACCTGTCTTCTTTCATATTGTTCCAGCGGACTTCTTACCTGGAGGAACTTTGTATTGACGAACGTATCCATATGGGCGATTCTTTCCCACATGGCGCCGAGCCGTATTTCTGCAGGGGTAAATCTTGCCCTTACTCCGGCTGGCGACCAATCTTCCTCTTTCTCCTTGGCAAGTCCTTCTTCTATCAGTCGCTTATTCAGGTTCTTTATTCCACGGCTACTCACAACAGCGCTTATAGTTCTGTAAGTGTCATTATTAATTCGCTTTGCTTCATCAAGATCATAATAGATTCTTACTTTCATTCCTTCCCGGATATAGTTTGATAAAAACTCCGTTGCTGCTTTTCCTTCTTTGGAAGTCTTTGAAGAAGATACGCTTATCCCGGCGAACTTTATTGGATGTTCGGGATATTCTTCTGTAAGGAACATGCTGTTGTTTAAAACCTTTGATATGGTTACAGTTTCCCCTTTAAGATTTGCTGTGGCAAACCTGTAATCATACATCCTGGTTTTCTTTTTTTGTTCTTTTACTTGTTCAAGAATAACCTTCAGTTCTTCTTTTTGTTCGTCGGTCAGTTGCACTTGAGAAAGCAGTGCCTTGTATTCTTTGAATTCCTTTGAATACGGAGCGACATCGGCAAGGATTTTAAAGCGGGTGAAATAATCATACAAGTCCCCCCTTGATCTTGCGCCACTCTCTATTAAAGCCCTTGCTTCTTGTCTTGCTGCCTCTAATGTCTCTCTTTGTCTTTGATATTTTTCAGGGTCATACCATAGCTCAAATACAACAGGTTCCGCATCCAGATTATCTCTGTTTATGTAATAGATATATCCCTTTGGTATTCCTGTAGTATGTAAATATGCGTTTATCTGTCCGGAGTGATGTTCGTATGGCGCTCCTTGTTCGATCATTTGATCCCATCTTTTTTGGGATAGTGTTTTAATATCGACAAGAGCTTCCCTTGTTGGAGAAGTTTCGTCTACCACTCTCGCATCGTAATGCCCGGTATAATTGTCTTCTTCATTGTATATTGTGACCTCGGCGTCGATTAGAGTTCCTTCTTTAGCCCATTGTTCCTGAAGTCGTCTGTGGAGCTTATCCCCTTCTTCAGTCGCTTCACGGACATAATCGCTCATTACGGCTTTATCATTAAAGAAGAATGATATCATTTCATCCTTTGAATAGCCCATCATCGAACCGCGTGCCGGTAAATCCATTACATTACCGAGTCCTTCTATCTTCTCAAATGCTTCTCCAGGCAATCTTATTTCACCGTATGGTATTCTGTATGGATCGCCTCTTTGCAAGTTCAGGAAGTAATCGTCTCCTGGAATCCATGTAGGCATTGTGTTTCGTATTGGGTTGAACTCATCCTGTTTGTTTTTATCTCTTGGTATAAATCTTCTTCCGATTTCCGAAAGGTTACCGCCAAGACCGCCTATTTCAAGTTCCCAGAAACTATCTCTTAAGCTGCTAATATCACTTGGGGTAGCCATTTCTTCTACTTGATCCGGCTCATATATTCCAAGTAAATCCGTTAAAGCAAAACCATAGATACCACCCATTTCAGAAATATCAATCATTACTTCCGCGAGTGTAGGATCGTATGGTGGCATTGAACCTCTTACTATTAAATCCTGGCCTTCTGGTGTTAAATACTTCTTTTGGACACCCCTTATTGACTTGGCTAAGGATGACGCTTTTATTGCTTTGTTTATTTCGTTTGTATGCACTCTTCCTGGGGCTGTTACAACCTGAATCTGACCAGAGCTTGTTATGTATGTTAATGTGGTAGAATCATCATTATTCTTTTCTTGTTCAACATAAACAACACCACTTGAATAGTTGGCGGGTTCAACCACTTTCTGTTTGCTTTTTGAATCTCTTATTTTTGTGGCATCGGGTCGTCTTTCTTCAGATATAGGAGTTTCACCAGGTTCTCTTTGTACACCATATGATTGTCCTGGTAACAGTTCCCCTCTTTCATATGCTTCCCAATATTCAGGATGCATTTTCTTTGGCGGCTTTAATATCCTCCCAATAGTATCATCAATAAGCGGTCCGAAGATTGGGATACCCTCAAGTTCATTTATTCCTTCGGAAATCAGGTATGGCCTATCTTTGTAATGTTTTTCTTCCCAGTGTCTATTGTCTGTAATGAAGTGTCTTACAGGAGCCAATGGATAACGTGGAGTTGGAAGCCAATAATTTTGCCAATATTCATCTTTCGAACCGTATAAGCTTTCAGTATATTGCCAATCACTTTTTACACGACGATACCAGTTGGGACGGTAATACTGGACTTTCATACCGGTATATGGGGTATTACCTAATGTCCAGTAACGCCCTTTCCTTATTGGATCTTCGCCATATAGATAATACTGTTCAAGTTCTTCTGCCGTCTTGTCTATATCGCCAAAGGGTATGAATGGTATGTCGCTAATTTGTTCACTGCCAGGAGTAAGTAATCTTATCCTTTTTGCCACATCTGTTATCCCAAGCATATCCCTTACACTGGCAAAGCCTATCCTTGCATTTACATATGCATCGGCGAGTTCATCTTCGGGTTCAAATCCGAAAATCTTTTCTGATTCGTAATTGATATAGTTCCACAGTGTAATAGCTCCGACGATGGGAAGAAGTCGTTTCAACATTAAGTTCTTGTATATATCGAACGCACTCTTTGTGCTCTTTTGGCTTAGTCCCAATCCTACAGAGTTAATACCGGAATTTAATCTTTCCATGAAGGCATAAGGTATTAAGCCTCTGCCGGTCAGATTTTTGATACTGTCCCTGCTGACAAAGTATTGCTTGAAATAATCGAATACGGTATTTTCGCTTTGCCCTTTAAATACGTCGAATAATCTTACAGACTTATTCATTACAACGAAGTCTGATTTAAAAACATCTCGTAATGCCTTCCCAACTTCGTTCATTGCATCGTCACCGGGACGTCCGGCACCTTTTAAGAATTTATCTATTATCGAAAGATAACTGAACGGTTTTGTGAGTTCGAATGGTTCTGTCGGTTTGTCCTGAAATCCTACGTCGAGAATTTCTGCAATTTTGTACCACGCTCTACGAAGCGGCTCTTCCATTCCAGGCTCTTTTACAGTACGCATACTTAACCCGGCCATCTCTTTTAAATATCTTGCTTCTGTATTTAGACCGGCACGTGTGCTTTTAAGAACCATATTTGTAGCTATAGGATTTACAAAATCATATACAATCTTACCGTTCTCGTCTATTATCCCGCCATAAACTCTGCCGTTAATAAAGAACATGTCAAAGTCTAGTGGCTTTGCGCTTCCCGTGATGACGGGTTGTATAGAACCCTTTTTAAGTATTTCGAATATAGGTGGTTTATCTTTGAAAGGTGCGTTAAAGTTAAACAGCTTGATTGGATTTATTCCTACAAACGGAATCTGAAAGTCATTCGCAAGGCTGTTAACAAAGTCGTTTATAGAATTATAGAACGGCTTTAGGTTTGCGATATCGCCAAGTACGCCTTTGGTATCTTGTATCAATATATTTCTGTCGAAGCGAAGATTCCTGAAAGCAGGCCCTCTTGTAACAGACGTAAGCTCTGTCTGGACAAACTGGACAAAATCGTCATAGAACTCTCTTGACATAACTTGACGTAATCTTTGTTCGTCAATGACATTACCACGAACATCAAATAGGTCTCCTATAGTAAGGAAACGGTATCCGGTTTGTCTTGCAAGTTCCGCCTGTTGTTCTGCTGTTACGGTATAATTCTTGATTAATTCTTCGTACATCAGGTCTCGAAACTTATTGGCAGCTTTCATCTCAAGTTCGCCTTCGCGACCTGTTGCTCTTTCCCGAATCTCCTTAAGAATAGCTCTCATGTTGTCAATATCTCTGTAAAGTTCCGGAGCCATACCTTCTCCAAGTTCCTCTATACTGGGCATGATCTTCTGTTTGATTTCAGATGTTCTTTTGATAGCATTAGCTATATTGTCCTTGAAGTTCTGAACATCCCTTACAGTATGCTCGAACATCTCGTTACGGACCCTGTTATTAGACAAATTCTTTATAGTCTGCAGAAATGGAGTACGCAACATTGACTTTGAGATTTCTTCAGCATTATCTTCAGCCCATGCTCTTGTCGCGCGGGAAACGGCGTCGGGATATGTACCGGTGAAATTACTGAGAGATTGTATCATCTGATTCATTACCGGTTTTAATTTGCCACTTTTATATGCAGCAACACCACCAATAGCAATAGCTGTTATACCAAGAATCCCCCCTAAGACCAAACCAAGGGGGGATTTCTCTGGAAGATACTTCGTATCATCTGGTAGCTGCTTTCTTCTGTCTTCGTAATTGTTCGTGTAGGGCATTGATTACCTCCTGGTTTCTCCAGTTCTTTCCGATAATTAATGGGAAGTCAACAACGTTTCTATTTGGTCGATATTCTTCGTATAAAGCAAGAACTGGATCGCCTCCTTGTTCTCTGATTTCCTGTTCTCTTTCTTTAAATGACTTTGGCTCTTCCGGGGTGTACTGTATATTATAAGCACTCATGTCAATTCCTCTTAATTGTAATGCCCATATTGCTCTTGCAAACATCTTGAGGATTTTATCCGTTGTCCAGTCTTCAATTTGTTCAAACGTAAATTCCGGGAAGGCTGTCTTAATAATAACAGGAATTTGAGCTTCAACGTTATTGAACATATTGTCAATATACCGTTGGCCTAATGCGGCTCTATGTGCCTTGTATTCGTCTCCTAATAGAGATAACTGTTTTACAAATGGTGCAAGAGTCTTCGGGACCCCTGCCGGTCCGTTCAGGACATTGTATCCTTGAGGATAAACTATGGCAACTTGACAAAGCAAGTCTTCCTGGTCATATTCTGTTACGGCAATATCAAGGATGGTTGCATATTCCTTCGGTGATATTGCTCTTATTACGAATTCGTCATCAAGAATTTTTATGTAATAAAGATCGTCATCAGGAAACATTTGTCTTATGGCAGCAAGCTCTATTGCATTCATGCCAATCGCTCCACCACATCAGGCTCGCAGAATCCGGATAGTTCCATTATTAATTGCGCAAGTGTTCCGCATACACCGGCCCCGCTTAACCCTATCCATTTTGAATCCATATGAGGCCAAAGACTGCAAGTGGTGCATATTGTTTCTTCACGCGTTAATTGATTTAAAGTTTCTGTGCTGACGATCTGTTTATATTCTGCCCTGTTCATTGTACGGAAGACTATTTCGTGTCCGGCGATAATAGTTCTGAATATTTTACAGTCTGGGAACTGCTTCTTCCAAAGATCAATATCAGCCTGTGTTGGCGCCCCTTCAGCTTCTTCTATCGGTTCCTGGGTGTGTTCAATCTTTGGCAGTTCGTCTTCCCTTTGAATATAAACGTCGTATTCATTCTGCGCTTGTCTCATCATCTCCTGTTCAAATTCACGCATTCTATCCGGACTGTTTGGTCCAGCCATATTTAATCACTCCTTTTGAGTTTTGATACACTCTAATCAAGATCTCTTGCCGTAAATGTGTAAAGTTCTACGACTGTATTATCTTTGGTAAGTTCTTGCGCACATCCAGTTAACTGAACATGGCGGATGGTTTTTACAGTGGTGTCGAATGATAACGTTTGCAAAGATCTGTTAACGGTTTGTCCTTGTGGAGCAGAGGACATTAAAGCTTCCTGTAAAGGCCCATATGTGATTATGATATCAAATCCTTCTTTGAGAAGTCTCTTTTGAAATTCCTCATTTGTTCTGGAAGTAAAGAAATATGGTTTATATTCATGATTAATATCTGCAGAGCTGTTTCTTCCCCATATCTCTCTTTCGTAATTGGTTAATCTTGTCTTCCCATTATCATTATAATACTTATCCATTAATTGTTCCATAGTTTGTAAACATCCAGCGTGCCATTTTTGTTCTCCTTCGCCTCTCATGATGCTTACAAGATCGCTTTCCTGGTTCCTGATACCCATTTGTCCAAGATGGTCCATTACAGCGTTGATATATCCAGCTTCCTTAAATGCGATATAAAACTGCCCGGTAACAATCCGGTTCCCTCTGGCGACTTCTTTATATGTTCTTGACTTATAGCTATAGAGAGGTCTGACATTTTCTCTTAATACGAAAGAAAGCCCCAATATATCATCTATCCATAGATCACCGAAATAGATCTTTATATCTGCTCCGGTGAAATATTCTTCAGGGAAGAGCTGGTATTCATTTTGGCCTTTTGTCCATTGATATACAACTCCTCTTGGTGTTGCTACCGCGTTAACTGACGCCATCGTCTTCCCTCCTTATGTTGTGTAATTCCACAGTTCTTCTCCGATAATTGAAACAATGTATTCAATAGTACGACCAACTTTGTTTTTCAGTTTACCAGAATTAAAGCTTTTATCGGAGAATACTTCTGCGGTAATATTTATTTCAAAGTTGCATGATTTTATCTTTGAATTTACGATAGTTTCGTTCTGCCCACGATAAGGACGGACTATTATTTCCCTTAAGTACGAAACAATTCCGCCTTGCTGCCGCCAGCCGATTTTAGTACCATCAAGTACAGAATCCATCTCGTTAGACCCATAGTTACTAAACAAGTACCATTCGGTATATCCTTGAGCAACGTTACTTTCGCCAGAGTTTCCTATTTTACTGTATAGTACTGTCCCCCAATCTATCTCAGTATTCTTATTTATGTCACTTCTTTTGTATAAGTGATTCTGACTATAAGGTACGTCATAAGACTTCTTGCATATAACAGTCCAACGCACATAATAGTTTTCTGAAAATTCGGGGAAGGTGGGTGTAATTTTAACTCCTATCCGTTCAAGGTCATATACATTTGTCGCATCATGAGGATAAGGTACAGGAACCCATAATGTATCTAATGTTGTAGTCTTAACAACATTTATGTTATCTGCAATAGGTATTGTAATAGATATGTTCTGAGTCCTATTTGCTTTTAATATGGAATATATACCGGCATTTTTACCGGTAACCCAGTTCCCGTTGTCAACCTTATAATCGTAATAGAGTGTTACTGCCAAACTCTCATCGGATCCGCCAATGTTTGGGCTATTAGTTGGAACTGTTACAACACAGGTTCCGTCTGTTGTGGTCCCCTCTTTAAGGTTAATCCTTTGGCCAGATGTATCTTTATTGTATCTTGCATATAACCTATAGTTAATTGGAATCCCGCTTAAAAGTTTCGATCCAGTAGAAATTTCACTTACGAACTTGATGCGGAATTCTACAGAGCCAGCTTCATCTTTTTGTAGTGGTTCTGTAACTTCCACATCTCCATCAGGACGAATAATTACCTCATTCCCGGTATAAGGATCTATGTATATGATCCCGCCATTATATACCCCTATATCAGTAGGAGGCGTTTTCAATTCGGGCAATAAGTTGCTTCTTGCTTGTTGTGCTCTTTGGTATGCGTCGTCTGATATTAAATTGTTTATTGTAAAACGAGGCAATGTCTCGTAATCATTTTCTCTAAAGTCAGTTCTGCCGGATACCGGCATTAATGTATTTGCAGTAGTCAGGTCTATATCTCTCGCCATGAACTGGCAGACATTTTCTGTTACGGCATCCTCTATTGATACTACTTGTCCTTCTTCAAGAATAGTTACACCATAAATAGTATAGGAAGAATTTGCCCCGTATTCATTTGCAAATGTAATAACGATATCAAACGGAGGAAGTTCGTCGGCCTTGAGTTTATTGATATTCCCAAAAATATCTTTAAGGGTTTCTCTTACTTCATTAACCCAATGCTTATCGAGCATTGTGAATATAATAGAACCGGCAACAGTTCTTGTTCCTTTTGTAAATCCTTTCGGAGAAATTCTACCGAGCGTATTTACTGGTGTCTTATGCCTGTAAATAGAATAGCTTAATGTGCTTACTTCTCCCATGACGATTGGCTTTTGATTCGGGAAAATAAGACTTGCTATTGCATCAGTGCCGGAAAAGGACTTATAAAACTTTGAAAGTCTTCTGCCAAGATTGGTGGGATTTTGGTTATAACTGTCTATCGGAATGTTTTCTGGTTCCGTATATTTCTTTAATAAATCCTTGTAGTAATTTGATACGTAATTGTCCATGTTTGCAGGAATAGGAGTACCGCCAACGGCAATTATTTTTTGTCTCCACTCTTCTGCCTCCGCATGAACTTCGTTCTTGATCTGATTTTTTACGGTGTCCGGCATTGTGGGATTAAGATCCACAGTATGCCAACGGGAACGAAGAATGTCTATCTGTGTGTTCATCTCTTTGATGAACTTTTCTCTTATGTCGAGCAATTCCTGACTATCATCACGATATACCTGATACTGGCTTGCATACCCTACACCCAACGAATTAATGAAGTTGTAATAGTTGTTTCTTAGCGACTGGATTCTACCCTCATCGCTAAAAATGGTAGGGAAAGCTTGAACGACACTGACTTCGCCGTTCATGTACCTATTCCATAGATTGATCTTTTCTTTCAGGATTGCTTCATTTGTTTGTCGTTGCCTTTCCTGTATAAGAAGTGATATTTCTTCGTATGTCATTCTTCCACCCCGTTATATTAAGGGTAAGGGGAGATAATTCTCCCCTTTTTAATTCCACTATGTTTCCCTTTTATTCTTAGAGATAGTCTACATCTACGTCTCCGCCCCAGTTGGATGCTACACCGGCATCGGCTACGGCACTGTGAGCTTTGATCATGCCGCCCTGAGCTCTGTAGTATACACCCTTGATGAGAGGAGATATGTTCCTCGCGATCCAGGTGTAGTTCTTTTCCATTACAACTGAGTCTACTGATACGCCAGCAGATTCGTTGAGGATTTCCATATCGTAAATCTTCTGGAATGCTGTCTGGCCATACTCGTTAGCAAACGTCATTGTAACGTCAAACGGAGGAAGCTGGTCAACGTACTGAACGTTGGCCTTACGGATAACATTAAATCCAGAAGGCTGATAAACCTGAGAACCTGTTACAGAACCGGGCACCGTGTCTCTCAGATTCAGTGCTTCTGAACCGGAGAAGCCGAAGTTTCCTGTGGTTGAAGGATTTTCGCTTGCAGCCCTGTTCCATGCTGCAAGATCTATTGCATTGGCAAAGTCTTCGGAAAGAGCCTGTGCGATATTCCCGGCAGCGGTAAACATTGCTGGGGGAGCGATTTGGTCCCACATCTCTTTGACTGTTTCAAGGAGAATATCCTTGTCAAAGATAGCGAAAACCAAAGATCCGGCGATTGCTCTCTTGCCTCTTGAGAAGGAGCGTGCGTTCGGATTACCAAGGGTAAATACCGGCACTTTTTCTCTCTGAATCGCATAAGAGATTTGCTGCAATTCACCGACAACTTTCGGCCCGAAGCTGACAACAAGGTCAGCTCCGGAGAAGCTTGTTAGTGTATGAACAAATGGAGAAGCCATCTAACTTACCTCCTTATAAAGATTTCTTCAAACCGGTTACAACCGTAATTCTCCTTCTTTCTCCAGGAGGAACGATTGCCAGTTCGAGTTTAGAGTCGCCGATCAGCTTGTCCAGAGGGTTGCTTACCAACTGGAAGTCGTAATCAGCGATATCCCCGCTTTCCATGCGAAGGTCTAATTTCTTAGCAATAGCGGAGATTAAAGCATTGTTATTTACTGCCGTCGGAGGTTCACCAATGAACGGGTTAGCTGCCACGAAGATGTCCTCAAGACATGCTCTTACAACCTTGATGTTAACTATTCTTGAGTAATCAGAGCCTGGCTGCGCACAGGTTACACCATCTGTTACTGAAACTGCATTATCCAATGTTCTATACTGGAATGTTACAAACCTCTTGTTTAAGAGTCTCTGCAGTTGTTTCTGACTGTAGGTGAAGCGTAATCCTCTGGCATTAGCTACTTTCTTGTTGGTCGGAGATGAAGATGGAGCCAGAACAGTATTCATAGCGGCATACACTACATCGCCATCATCGTTGTATGTACCGAGTCTCTGTGATGTAAATGTAAGCTGCGGACCGGCAACGATGGTAATATAACGTCCGATATCGAAGGGATTACCTTCTCTATCTGTTAATATTGCGCCATCAGTACCTTTCAGATAGAAGTCGTTCTGGAATGCTTCAAGGTTCTTAACATGCTCTTCGATATTTGCAAGACCGGTACGGAGAGGTGGTCTCAATGCTATTACGCCATGAGTCATGTGAGTCTGCGAAGCAACCGCACAGTAAGCAGCAAGCTCATAAGCGAAGTTTGCATGTTTATCGACCAATTCGTCATCCGCATAAACACCCTTAACAACTACATAGTCAACCTTGTAGTTTTCGAGCATCTGGAATGCGCCGTACTTGACCAGAAGTCCTTCTGCGTTTCTTTCACCGGCGAGCAGTTTATACATTTCTTCTTTTGTCAGTACAAGTCCGTCATCTCCGCCAGTGAAGGATATTTTTGCGGAAACGAGCAAATCTTTGGTTTCTGCATCGGGATAGTCTGTCTCTGCACGAACAACGCCATTGTTGTAGTCGTTGTTTATTGCTTCAACAAGCTGTCCGAAGGTCGGATAATCCAGAGAGCTATATTCTCTAGGAGCTTCATCGGCAGCAGATCTTTTGGAAACAGGTTTTGTTATTATAAGTTTCTTACCGAGAATGTCTCCATTTTCTGCGACAATGTTTACTACTTCTCTCTGGGTTTCATTGTAAATCATACCGCCGAAATAGCTTTCAAGACGAATTTCAGGGGTATAAGATGTAGACTCTTCGTAATAGAATGAGCCTTCAACGGTTGAACCCATTGTGAAGTAGGACTTATCCAGCTTCAGTTTAACAAATTCTCCCGAATAATCCAAAGCCCATGCTGCGGATGGAATTATTTCTCTTCCGTCTACATAGAGTTTGAATGTGTCAACAACAGGCCTCTTTGTTAAAGAGAATTCCTGCATTGCTTCTGCACCGGCAATCCACTGTCCATTTGCATCAGAGTTTTCTGTTACAGTAACTTCTTCTGCCGACAGATAGATGTAGGAAACCTTAATCTCGTCTCCTGCCTCAGCATTAGGTACGTTAACATTTTTCCCATTGAGGGTATAGCTGTTTTCTTCAACCTGTATACCGTTTAAGGTAACGGATACTATTCCTCCATCAATAGGAGTATGTGTCAATTCAAAGGTTGTTTGTTCCTCTTCCGCTACGAATTCGTCTTCAGCGGTCTCTTCAGGATAGTAAGAGTAACGGATTGCGATATCGGTTCCAGCATTAACGCTGTTGGGCTTTAATGTTACTTTTACTTTTTTGTCTTCTTCTGCTGCTGTAAAGGTAGTGTTCAGCAGTGTTCTGCCTCCACCTATTACGGCGACGCTTCCTATTATGACATTTTCGTTGCCAAGAGTGAATGTGACCTCATCATTACCGCCAACTGCACCGAAAACAGGTCTTTCAATCTTTCTGATTGTCTCGGTAACGCTTGCGCCCTGGACTGTCGAAGTGGCAGGACTACCCGATATACGCATCAACCGGATATCTCTACATCCAGTTGCATAAGCCTGGGCGAATGCTTCTGGCAATGTTGCGCCATTTGGTCTGCCGTTCTGATAGACAGATTTGCCGAAAACTGCTTCTACAGTTGAAGCGTCAACGGCGACCGGTTCCATCACAGGACCATCCGTTGCTGTACCAAGAATCAGTAAACTGCCGGTATCTGCGGCAACTTGCTGTTCTCTGAGCTGGAGGCCACCGTCCTGAAACTCGGTCAACATTCCTGGCAAATTAGTAGTAATAAGTGCCATTTCTTATCCTCCATTTCTTTAAAGGTTTTATTTGGTGTTGAGCGGTTATTCATTCATTTTAAAGTAGACGCCAGGTATACCTAAATTTGAACTTTTACCGTCAACACCAAGAACTACTTGTACGGTTCCGATAACTTCTCCATAACGTTTTAAGAACCGTCTTTCGATTCTAACCTTGTATTTAAGTGCTCTCCTTTGATAGTCCTGATTTGCTATTTGGACCGGAGAACTTTTTGGCTCACTTAAGAAATAAATATTGCTTACGCCTATATATTTAAGATACTGCATATAGGTCTGAAGGAAAATTTCAAACCTTTTTGCAAGCACCTTGGCGCCACTGGCAGTAGTATCAAGGATATTAAATTCCAAAGTACAATCGAAAAACTGGCTATATATCTCATATTGCTCCCCATTGTATTTATATGTTGTCATTAATTGGGGAACCTTTTTGGTATTCTCTGCAATCTGCCTGTCATAATAATCATAAACAATCATCGGCATTTTAACATTTGCATTTTCTCTATTGGTCGGATATTGATCGACAATAGGCGGACAATCGTCTCCCCAGGCTTTCTGCAGTAATTGTTTAATAACAAAAACCATTCTGTCAATATCGTCTATATTGTCTAACGATGTATAGTAATCAGTTATTCCTGAGTAATCTTCCTGTTGTTCGTTGGCGGGATTTTTTATTTCTGTCTCATTACCGTCAAGCTGCCCCCTCGAATATTTCATATATTGTTGCATTATTTCGAGTTCGCTATCTCTCATATTTATCCCATCCTTATAGTGGCTCTACTTGTGGTCACGATTGCCTCCATAGTAAATGGCGTATAGAGCCACAGTTCTATATATATGATATCCGTATTGGGATCGACTGTTATTGTGTAATCATAGTCGGTTATAATTTTCTCAATGTTTTTACGCTGATCAATTGATCTTTCTACCACCTTGGATAAGGTCGTCCTAGTTATAACTGGGGTATCGTCATTGTCCTTAAATATCATGATGTCTTCGTATAGCTTTGAAAGCGTCCTTTGTACTATTTTTATGTTAGGAGCATAGTAAAAGGGATTTGTAGGTAGGGCCTGTGTTACTCCTGCTGCAACGCACCATCCTTTTACAGGAGAGTATCTGTACGTTACTATTCCAAGTGTAGCTAAGTCTTCGAGGACATCTTCAAAATCCTGTACAGTTTCTACTCCTTGTATACTCATACCGGTTGTTGATTCGCCATATCCTGACCGAATCCAAATTGCAGCATATGTGATATACCAGTTATCTATGGTTTCGAGTCCTGTGTCTTTAAAGTATTTGCAGTCTCCGTAGCATACGCTAACGTAATGCCCGACATCATACCAATTGTTATAACTCCAAAGCCTGAATCCATCTTGTCTTCCTACTGGTGATGCCTGTGCTATTTTAAATATATGTGAATATCCTTCGGGAAAAGTTTTAGGTATTGGATTCATGCCCATAATAATATGTGTAAATGTTCCAAGGAACAATTGCTTTCTTGCAAATGAAATAAGGAGCTTGTGATACCCTGCCTTTTCTCCGTTGTCAAGATCAATATCCAAGTAATCCCTGTCTGCAACGTAATACATGTCTCCATAGGACGGATCAGTTATGTAATGGAGAGGCTGGACATCATCCACATACATCCCTACTGGAACTATAAGGTCAATATGTTTTCCTTCCAGAAGGTTCAGCGCCGTTTCAAGTCCATAGTACAGCTCATTCTTTGTGACATCAAGCCCGTCATCTCCACCGTTAAAACTATTATAAGTGATATTGTGCTGCGGAAGATTGGCTGTTACAAAGGATGGCTCAATCGCTACAGCTTCGATTATGTTCCCTATAGTTTGGTTTATTGTTTTACACAGGTACCCAACTGTATCATATTCCCCATAAAAATATTCACTCGTAATAGCCTGTCCATTATTGCTGTATGAAAAAGATAACTTGTCCTGGAATACCGAAACGCGGAATGTATTTCCTATTACTCCTGCATTTTGCACATAGAACTCTACCACAATCCCGCCCGGCCCGTACAGTTCAACTTTTGCATTGCTCCCGGTTATACGGAAAAGGAACGCCTCTTCGCCGCCGGACTGCCGAAACATCATAAAAGCCTTCGTTAAAGGACTTTCATAAGGAGAACCGAAAATACGTATAGCATCATTCTCGTTATTAACGAGAACTGGTTCGTATATAGGGCCATATTTTGCTGTACCAAGAAAATATATTGTTTTCCCTGGTTCCATTGTGCCAGGATTTAAAATTCCCGGTTCATAGTTCATACTATGATAATCTCCTTATTGGCAATCTCTTTAACATCTGCTCTTTAAATTGTATATTAGAAACATCACGATGCCCAGAGGCAAGATGATATTCTATTCTTCCATTATCCATTCTGAATGGTTCGGCATACTCTATCTTGTATACCCCATGCAGTGTTGCTATTCTGTCCCCTATCCACGATACTTCGTAAATATAATCTCCAGCTTTTGGTTGAATATTGTATCTGAAGTAAAAAGCTTTAGCGTTTGAGTAAATATCACCGATAATAGTGAATTTCGTGGTATTAGGAAGACTTACGACCTGTGATGCAGATTCATCTATCATCTTAACTCTGTATGGGCGTATTACACGGCCAATACCAAGACACTTCGGGCATTTGTCGCTAACCTGTTCGCCATGAGTATCAGCGCAAGTGCAAGTAACCTTGCTTACACGAATAAGTATTACATCATGGCCATAATCTTTCAAAAGCTGGTCAAACTCTTCGCGAAGGTCAATAAATCCGTCATTGATACGGAGCTCCATTAAAAACTCCTCCTCTGCGGAGTAATCGGATACGGTTCGAAAAGCTCTCCTTTTACCGCGCTTGCAACTCTCATGGTTTCGTATTGTGCGAGTCTCTGGCGCATTACACTTAAGAAGTCCTTAAGATACGGGATTCTTACTTGTCTGTCGATTGACATATTGCCAAGCTTCTTGCTAAAGCTGCCGTACTGGCCGGTCATCTTCATATAAACGGCATACAGTATGTCGATATCTGACATATACCTTACTCTCATCTGTATATTGTAAGGTATTGATGCCGGTCTGGACAATATGTACGGCGTAGGCATGTCATAGTTTAAGTCGCCATTACCTTTTGTCTCTGTTAATATTTTTAAGCTATTGGTATAGATGATGAAGTTGATATCATCTTCGGGCAACGTGACTACAGGCGAGACATCTTCCCGAACCAGCTTCGCCGAGCAATAGAGAGGGTCGTATCGTGAAGTGAAACTGAGATTAACGTTAATAGGATCATCTTCTATATTAATTGTATATCTCTGGTTATACAAAAGCCTTTGGTCGGAGCCGTATTGCTTAAACAAGACATTTTTATAATTGCCGGTAACAAGCATATTTGTGGTTGTCTGTACGATTAAGTAATCGTCCATGTTTAATGGCTCAACCTCGATATATTCCTTCTCTACTTCTTTATTGTTTTCATATACTACTTCTGTTCCAACGACAAAATTGATGGGATTACTACCGTTTTTGTAAACGGTAGCTGCCCCTTTTATCTTATTTTCGAGAAAGAATTTTGTTTGATTTTCTTCAGTTGGATAAAGAAACTCGTATATACTTGCCATAAATCGGTCTCCATTACCAAAATATACACATTTTCTATTATCATTATATCGACAATATAATCATGTGTCCACCCTCTTTTACGAACTTCTTGTCCGTATTGTATTGGGTGGGATGGGGATATATCTTTCTTCCAGGAAGTCCTCCTGTCTCCATTCTCTCGGTAGCACTCTCCTTGTTGTTCCTTTATACTCTCTTGCTGACTGATTGATAATGACTTTCCCAAGGAAGAAATGATAGAACTTGCATATAGGGCATACCTGGCTGTATATTTCGCATATCAGCGGTGTTGCAATATTAATGGTTGAATCGAGCTCTGCTACGCTATCCTGCACCACTCTGAGGGTGCTGTATAAGTAATTGTGGCGTGTAATAGATAGTTTATTGTAAATGTTCTCAGAGTAGACAGGAGTTACTGCTCCTTCTATGTCACATGCAAGATATCTATTACAGGTAATGCCTATTGATTCTTCATCGGTATTTCTTATCGTAATGGTGCTGTATAGATTAAACTCGTGGTTTAATCCGATCTTTGAATATAAGTCTTCAGGTAAATATCTGTACACAGATATTCCGGATATTACTTCTTCGGTGCGTATAATTGTCGCAGTTGAATACAAGTAATCGTATGCCGGGATACTTAATGTTCCATAGAACAGGTGTTCTTTTTCCAGGAAGCAGGAAATCCGATTGTCCAAGTCTTCTGTTCTACGGAGGTTAACAGTGGAATATAAATCGTAATCTCTTTCTATCTGTACGCTTCCCTTTATGTCATAATACTTCATTAGCGAAGTGGATATACCAAGTTGTTCTTCCCCGAACTGTATGACATTTACAAAAGAGCTCAAATCTATTCTGTCACTTACATGTATGCTACCTCTTATATCGCAAGAATGCATTATATTCAGAGATATTTTTAACACTTTTTCTTCTGTTCTTCTTACTGTAATAGAAGAATACAGAGAAGATTCAAAGTTCGTTGATACCGTACTTCTTAATGAAGAGTCAAAATATCTTTGTACAGATATACCTGTTTGTGTTTCACCCTTGCCAATTGCATATACGCTGCCGTAGAAGAAGAATTCGCCGGTTACTATATCTATTACAGTGACAGATGATATCCAGTCATACCTGGTGGGCTCCCATCGCACCTTGCTCGGCAACAAGTAGGATGCTTTGACGATAGGATTATTCGGATCTACAACACACAGCGTAGACGGCAAATCTGTACTGTATGCCGGTGTAACAGTGGAATACAGTTCGTAAGATTCAGGCATCTCAATTCTGCATAAGAGATCGGAAGCATCAGTCTGTCCATGCCAGTTTGCGACAAAGTAAGACAAAAGCAGATACGGCTTTTGATCACTTTCTCTGGAATAGAAGCTTACATAGCTGTCTGATATGATGCAGAGGTTTAAACTTGTATTGCCTTTTTCTTTTAACCGCTGCACATAGCTATAAAGATCTATTTTTGTTTTCTGCCCGATTATAGCGGTAGATACAAGTTCCCCTAAAACAATGTTATCTCTCCATGCAAGAAAGTCTTCATTCCATTCCGAAAGACATTCGTAAACAGATACCGTGCCAGGTAAATAGCTGTTTGAAGTTAAGAACAATTCCACACTTCTAAGTACAGTTTCCGGCATAGCAAAATATGCGCTTAAATCAAAACGGATATAAGTCCTATACTGTCCACCAGCATATTGTCCTGTTATTAAGTTTGGACGTTTGCCGTAGAATGAAAACGGGTTGGTAGAACTCGTATATGTATCGCGTATCGGATAAAAACGTAGCTCCTCAAAAGGAGGCATTACTATTGTATAATCTACATTTAATGTCTTATGATCCGGAACTTTTAAAGTGGTACGGAGGTCGCAATGATACCCGGCGTAAACTCTGCTCTTCCAATCAAATGATGTTGGTCGCCATTCAACATGCGATAACCAGTCAAAACGGTTGGCTACATATATGGATGAATCAAAATCAAACCTTGTTGGTAACCACTCGACATGTGAAGGCAAATCAAAGCGATTCGCTACATATATGGAAGATTCAAAATCAACTCTTGTCGGCAACCACTCTACATGGAATGGGACATCTATTTGTTTAACGAAACGGAATGTTGATTTTAAATCGAAATACGCAACATCAGGCACTTCAATAGAGTAAGTAACATCAAGTACGTTCTGTTGCTCTTCAACTTCCGTTATCTCAAGTAAACCTTCCGAATCGTTTTCTGTATTAAAATATCCTGCGTCAAGATCGTTATAAACCAAAGGATTGCCTCCTTACAGAAATCATTTAGGCAATGCAGACAGTCTTACCTGGAAATTTGATAAAACCGCTTTTGTAAAAGTAGGATACATTTTAATGTAAACCAATCTTTTTGAGTCTCTTGGAAGATCGAAAACCAACGGATATTCGGCGTTAAACGGGTCCATTGTTAAGCTTAAGCCAATTCTCGTTTTAAGATGCTTTTCTGAAGCATCATTCAAATAAGCAAACTCTTCGTCATTTTCACACCATATGCCGGACTGAGAAACCCTTAGTGTAACAGTAAAGTCCATATTATCAAATCCGTTTATAACCTCTACGGCATGAACAAGCGAAGAGGTTCCTCCAACAAGTTGCCCCATATTAAGAGATCTCAAGATAACGCCATCCGGAGAAGTATAGAAGTTATAATCGATTTCAGGATCATCAAAAGCCAAACCTTCGGCAATCTTTAATTCATATGCATCATCCGGTTGTAATACAAAACGGAATCCGACTTCAGGGACAGGGATATTTATGTCATTGCTAATTACAGGAGACGGTATCTGGTCATAATCGAACGTAATCTGATCTACTTCTGGTGATACACTGATGCTGGTTGATGATAACATAATTGCTACATCAAGCGTCTCATAAAGAATACCGTCCCACTCGTCTGAAGCAAGTGCTTCTACTTCTTCTTTAGTCATACCGTCTATATTTATGTTGTCTAATGTTGTTGTTACCCAGGCGCCGTTACGATAAACCTTCCATGTATTTTTATTGTCATTTGAAAAAAGATATTTAATTTCTGTTCCTTCGGGCATTGTCTGTTCGATTGTGCATGAGTTGATTTTAGCCCAATCCAATGTATTTAATTGCATACCGCTATCTGTGATAATATAAAATTGTCCAGTTGTATAAGATTCAGGGAATCTTACAATAACATTATTAATGGACGGAGTTCTATGTTCATCATTGGTTTTTAGTACTGCTTTGATGTAAAGGTTACCAGGCGTAAATATTTTATCAAAGTCTGCCCTGGTAAGTGCATTAATCTGTTCTTTTGTCATACCTTCATAATATATGTCTGTTACAGGGGCCCATTCGTTGTTTTTATATGCGTGATAAGTAGCGTTATCCATTGAGATTGCGTAAAATATCTCAGTATCAGGAACTTCCTGTACCATCTGCAATTCTAAATCAGAATCAGTCCATACAGACACAGATAACGGTCTGAGTTTAATGGGTTTAAATGTATCGACATGCTTTTTTATTATAGGCGCCCGTCCAGTATTAGTGAAAGAAAACAATATGATTTCATCATTAAATTGTTTCCATTGTGATTCCGGAATGGATGAAATATCATCTATTCCATATTTCGTGAAGGTTTCTGCTGTTAGTTCATTAGATAGTTCAAAAAAGCCATTATCATCTAACGAATAATTCTTTCCTAAGTAGTGAATTATAAATTTTATAATATCAATTATTGAGGAATATTTTGCAAAATCTTTTACACCTGTAAAAGGTAAATCTGTTACCGTAGATACTGGTGTATTTGTATGTCCTAATCCTAACTGACCATCTGAATTATATCCACAACATTTTACAGAACCATCTTCCATTATGAAAAATGTATGAGAATAACCACATGTTATATCTTTTACTCCTGTGAGTGGTAAATTTGTTACTGTAGATACTGGTGTATTTGTATGTCCAAGTCCTAACTGGCCATGTTGATTATCGCCACAACATTTTACTGTACCATCTTGCATTATAAAAAATGTATGAGAATTACCACATACTATATTCTTCACTCCTGTGAGTGGTAAATTTGTAACTGTAGAAACAGGGGTATTTGTGTGTCCTAACCCTAACTGACCATGTTGATTACGACCACAACATTTTACTGTACCATTTCCCATTATGAAAAATGTATGATCACTACCACATACTATATTCTTCACTCCTGTGAGTGGCAAATTTGTTACTGTAGAAACAGGAGTATTTGTGTGTCCTAAGCCTAATTGACCTTGTGAATTTTGACCACAACATTTTACGGTATCATCTTTCATTATGAAAAATGTATGATAAAGACCACATACTATACTTTTTACACCAGTAATAGGTAAATCTGTTACTGTAGATACTGGATGATTTGCATGTCCTAACCCTAATTGTCCATATTGATTATGGCCACAACATTTTACGGTATCATCTTGCATTATAAAAAATGTATGATAAGTACTACATACTATATCTTTTACTCCTGTAAAAGGTAAATTTGTAACTGTAGATACTGGGTTATTCTTATGTCCTAACCCTAATTGACCATATGAATTACGACCACAACATTTTATAGAACCATCTTCCATTATAAAAAATGTATGTTGAGCACCACATACTATATCTTTTACTCCTGTAAAAGGTAATTCTGTTACTGTAGATACTGGGCTATTTGCGTGTCCTAATCCTAATTCTCCATAGTCATTACGACCACAACATTTTACAGTTCCATCTTGCATTATGAAAAATGTATGATAGCTGAATTTCATAATATCTCACTCCCGAAAAGTTTTGCTATTCGATAGATAATGTTTTAAATTCGGCAGGGTTCAAAACCTTTTTATAAATAGTCCCATTCCCCTCAACTCTATCAAATTCCATTTGGGTAATTATCTTATCGCAATCGTTATATATATTATATAAATCATTCATGCCGTATTTATCAAATAGTTCTTTCGTTAATTCATCAGATAATTCAATCATTTCTCCATTGTTCAAAGTATAGTTTTTGTTTAAATATTTCAATAAAATATTTATAATAGCACGGCTGAGTGATGATACATCTGCAATTTTTTTTACTCCTGTAAGAGGTAAATTTGTAACAGTAGATACTGGAGTATTTGTGTGTCCTAATCCTAATTGACCATATTGATTAAGGCCACAACATTTTATAGTACCATCTTTCATTATGAAAAATGTATGATTACTACCACATACTATATCTTTTACTCCTGTAAGAGGTAAATTTGTTACTGTAGATACTGGCGTATTTCTATGTCCTAGCCCTAACTGACCATAATTGTTTTGACCACAACATTTTATAGTGCCATTTTCCATTATGAAAAATGCATAATAATGACCACATACTATATCTTTTACACCTGTAAGAGGTAAATTTGTTACCGTAGGTACCGGTGTATTTGTATGTCCTAATCCTAATTGTCCATAATGATTATAACCACAACATTTTACAGAACCATCTTCCATTATGAAAAATGTATGATAATAACCACATACTATATTTTTTACACCTGTAAGTGGTAAATTTGTTACCGTAGATACTGGATCATTTGTATGTCCAAGTCCTAATTGACCATAATCGTTTCGACCACAACATTTTATAGTACCATCTTGCATTATAAAGAAGGTGTGATATTGACTACATACTATATTTTTTACTCCTGTAAGTGGTAAATTTGTTACTGTAGAAACAGAGGTATTTGTATGTCCTAACCCTAATTGTCCATATTGATTATTACCACAACATTTTACGGTATCATCTTTCATTATGAAAAATGTATGATTACTACCACATACTATATCTTTTACTCCTGTAAGAGGTAAATTTGTTACTGTAGATACTGGCGTATTTCTATGTCCTAATCCTAATTGTCCATTTTGATTATGGCCACAACATTTTACAGTACCATCTTGCATTATAAAAAATGTATGATAACGACCACATATTATATTTTTTACTCCTGTAAGTGGTAATTCTGTAACTGTAGAAACAGGGGTATCTGTATGTCCTAAGCCTAATTGACCATATTCATTATCGCCACATACTTTTACTGTGCCATTATTCATTATGAAAAATGCATGATAGCTGAATTTCATCCATTAAACCTCCTCTACATCTATATTTATTGATTTTGGATTAATTGAGGAAGTCCACAATTTTCCATCGCCTAGTACACCACAATCGGTCATTAACTCATTAATAAATATTGTTTCTGTGTTAGATGTTTCATCAACAAGTATTCCTTCTATACCCGCCCGTCCTGTTGTATTAATATATGGAAATGTTACCTCTTGTGGATTAGTTGAATACCTATAAGGTATTAAACTATATTTTGTATCTGCAAAACCTTTTATATTGGTAATAGGTAAATTTGTTATATCTACTATGGGAGAGTCTGTATTACCTAACCCTAATTGTCCATAGCCATTATAACCACAACATTTTATACTTCCATCTTCCATTATAAAGAAAGTATTACCGCTACCACATACTATATTTTTTACTCCTGTAAATGGTAAATTTGTTACTGTATATACCGGGTCATTTGTGTGCCCAAGTCCTAATTGACCTTGGTTATTACTACCACAACATTTTACAGAACCATCTTGCATTATGAAGAAGGTGTGAGAACCACTACATACTATTTTCCTTACTCCTGTAAGTGGTAAATCTGTTACTGTAGATACTGGTGTACTCCTATGTCCTAAGCCTAATTGACCATAATAATTATAACCACAACATTTTATAGTACCATCTTGCATTATAAAAAATGTATGAACACTACCACATACTATATCTTTTACACCAGTAAAAGGTAAATTTGTAACTGTAGATACCGTATTTGTTGTATGTCCTAAGCCTAACTGACCATTGTTATTATAACCACAACATTTTACAGAACCATTTTCCATTATGAAAAATGTATGATCATAACCACATACTATATTCTTTACTCCTGTAAAAGGTAAATCTGTAACAGTTGGATATGCATGTGGAGAAGGTGTTGTAAATCCTAACCCTAACTGACCATTTTGATTATTACCACAACATTTTACAGAACCATCTTGCATTATGAAGAAGGTGTGATATTGACCACATACTATATCTTTTACTCCTGTAAGTGGTAAATATGTTATTGTAGATACTGTACTTATATGTCCTAACCCTAATTGTCCATATTGATTATCGCCACATACTTTTACTGTACCATTATTCATTATAAAAAATGTATGAGAACTACCACATACAATTCCTTGTACCCCTGTAAAAGGTAAATCTGTTACCGTAGGTACAGGGGTGTCTGTATGTCCTAACCCTAATTGACCATATGAATTATAACCACAACATTTTATAGTACCGTCTTGCATTATGAAAAAGGTATGACTACTATATTTCATATATCATCACTCCAATGTTCCTAACAAAATTATAATTCCATCTGCAACATCAATGCTATCTGGATCGTATTCGGATTGTTCCAAATCTAATGTTATATTTTCAATAGGCGATACACGTAATTTTACAACTCCACTTATAAATTGCACTTTATGTGGATCAGACTTGATGAACTTTGATTCATCTTCAAGATCAAAGTCGAGTTGATTGCCATTGTAAGCAAATTGTTGCATTTCAATTTCTATTTTGTAATAATATTCTCCTTCTGTAACGTTCATGTCGGTACACGAAGTAACATTTATATCTTCTGTCTGGAAGACAGTTGAGGAAGAAGTAAAGGAACTGTTTGTGCTTCTCTTTACAGACAACTTTTTAAATGCCGCTGGCTTTTTAAGTATAATCGGTTTCCATGACAGTTTAACATTATTATGTTTTGTTTGTTGTGGCAGCATTAATATCGTAGGCATATATTCATAATTTACGCTTATATTAGTTGCACTGAATACTGCCTCGTATCCGTTAGAATATATGGCAATACCACCATTACTTTCGAATTCTCTTATTATTTCTGCAAGTGCGGTTATATCAATATTAACTATACCCTCAGTATTAGTAATATCGACTGTTATTTCTTTTGAAGTATCTATTACAGGATAGTTGCTTGGCGATATTGATTCTGTCGCCCAATCGGTTATTACGGGCGCTATCTTAATCTGTCCTGTTTCTCCGTTATTACTCAATACCTTAAGTGTCAATACAGCATTTTTAACATATCCACGATTCCCTTTTGGCTTTGGTATCTTAATATAAGCCGTATATATATTGCTTGCCTTTAGTTCATCATCATATAGAAATACTTCCGTATTACTTACATATACAGATTCAACTGTCTTTTTGACGATATCAAATACCTTGCTAAAAACCCTTCCGTAATAGCCTATATAATCTATAACTAAAGTATTATACCCGTTCATTATAAGACTTTCGGGTATAAATTTGGTTATATTCAATGGTGTGTCAAGATATTCTGTCCAGTCTGTTAAAACGTTACCATTAAAAGATATTCTATATTTAACTGGATCATTTTCTGCATCTTCTATAACGGCATTAAAATATAAGTTTCTATATACTGCCTTATATTCAAAATCAGAAATAAGTACTGGGGATTCGTTTATAAAGTTAACGTTAAATGATTGTGATCTTACACTACCCCTTGAATCTTCGGCAACCACCATTACTGTATTAATCCCAGGTGTCAAATTCACAACGGTATTAATACTGATGGGTGTATCCATAAACTCAGTCCACTCGCCATCATTTACTTTATATCTAACCTGATCTCCATCTTCATCTGTAATACTTCCTTGTAATGTTATTGTTGGATTAAAAGTTGATGATGGAGGTGGGGTAATGTCAATAACAGGTTCGTTATTAGACCTTAAAGAAGTAACAATAGCCAATTGTATCGCCTCACATTACGACCAGATTTTGTCCTTAAAGCATTAATAAAGCTTAATAGAACAATGTTGTTTGCCTGGAAGAACCATCTAGTTCTATATACTCTAATACTGGACGGGATCCTGCTTCTTTGTTTTGGGATGTCACTCTAAAATTTGTACGAAAAGACCGTAAACCATAGCTGCCATCCCTACACATTGCGAAATGTTAATATTATTATTGCTATAACAATGTTTTTACTGTAACAACTTCTTCGTTTGCATTAGCTCTTATAGCTAAAGAAATCTTTTTATCGAAATAGCAGTGAAGTTTCCCTTCGATTGCCTGATCGCACATTAAAATGTGTTTTAGTAAAAGTCGTTTCTCTTGTTCTATTTCAAGGTGGATGTTTATCTTCTTCTGGTTAATGATGCAATAAGCATCATAACCCATAGAGACGGATGTTGTCATTCCATCTCCGCGCATTCCTACCGCACCGTTGTATCTGTAGAACGGATTAAAACCTTCAACATTTAAAAGCGGATAGGACTTGCCATCAATCTCAAGATGGAAATACAAGTCCATACCGTTTATTTTGACAAGTCCATTCTTCTCTACTTCAATCATATAAGGTGCGAATTTAAAACCCGAAATAAAATCATTAGGAAAAGGAAGTCTGACTCCATTTTCAAACTCCCTGACTTCCTCCCCGTTTTCAAATCTTGCAACCCACATATAAATCTCCTATCACATCACGAATATGAATATGTAGCTCTTGTATAGAAATCAAGCTGTCCGGCAGTTGCTGTAGGTTTAACTACGACAATGAGCTTAACCTTGGCGTAGTTGTCTTTTAAGTTTTCCATTCTGAGAGAATGGGTATTGTATGCAGCATTCCAGTCTCCCTTTAATGTACCCTTTGTACCGGCATATGAGTTAAGAGGAACAGATACGGCGCCGCCAACTTCTTTGTATCCGTCGATAACAAAGTTGCCGGAATCATCATAATAACCCCAAAGATCATCAAAACCGGGATTATGTTTTGCAAACTGAACTTTCAGTGTAATCTGTCCACTTGCAATTCCGTCAAAACCAAGTACGTCAGTTGCGGTAAGGGACATATTAATAGCATCAGAGCAAACTCCACCGCTTCCCTGTGTAAATGTAAATGAGAAGATGGTGTCAAGGTCTGACAATTGTGTACTCGGAGCCTGACATGTTCCTTCTATTGCAGGGATAAGGCGTATCGTATTTGTGGATACAGATATTGCAAAGTCAGCCTGAGCATTTTCATTTGCTTCAAGTGCTGTTTTGACTGCTGCCGCGATTGTTGCTGCATTATCAGCGTCATTAACATCAACCTTAATCGGAATCATTATACCGGTAGGAGGAACAGGCGTTCCTGCGCCAATAAGGTTAAACCATACTCTGTATCTGTTTTTAACAGAGCTTACGTCAAAATATTTTCCAGCAAGGGTTGAGCCTGTTACACTGGATTTTATTTCTACGACAATATCTGCCTTACTGTTGTCTGTCGGGTTATAGTTGTTCCAGATACAGAATACTTGTTGTGCCGACTCCATTCCGGCGTCTACCGTTAATGCGTTAAATTCGTTTACTTCGTTACCTTCTAAGTTTCTCCATTTTAATCTTGGGGCATCCATATTATTCACAGCTCCTTTTCAACATAAATACATAAATTAAAGTCTGTAGTGGGACCATAATTTACAAGTTCCATGTATATGCGGCCATTTGACTCACTGATGTATGGGATTGTCATTACATCCCATATTAATCCCTCTGCCTCGCTACTGTCATAAACATATTTCCCGCCTTCTTCGAGGGGTTTTGTCAGGAGTTTTAACCGCATACTTGCGCCGGGCATATAAATGCCCTTAATATAACATATATCATAAAAGTCCAACCATACGGAACGGACTTCATACTGTTCTACGGACAAGATGTTATATTCATTTTTAACTATCCCGATTCCGTGTTCCTGAGCAGCTTTTATCTCATTGATTGCTGATACCAGGTTATCTTTTTCTTCTGTGCGCAAGTCCTCAAGATTACCTATAAGCTCTTTTAAGTCGTTGGCCCCGCTGCCTTTGCTGCCAATATATCTGTAACCTGATACTTTAAAAGGCCTTGCGAATCCAGATACTGAACCGCCGAATGTCAAGATACCTGTCTGATAATCAAAGAACCAATCACATTCGTCTGTAGGGAAAATCTCGTTATTGTTGTTATCATAAAGGTGAATAGTATAGTCCTGACCATACTTGTCCGATATCCAATCCTTAAGTCTTTCGCCTGTTTCCGGATCTGCTGCGTAATAGCATTTATGGTCTGGTACTGTTATGTCTTCTGTCAGTGCAAAAAGGTTATAGCTTTTAGCTATCCCTTTTTCTACAGAGATAGTAGGACTTTCTATGGGATCGGACCATACCTCTTCTATATGAATATTTAACGTATTGTCTCCGAACTCATTGTAATAGTATTTGCCGTCCGGGTCTGTATACCGTTTTTGCAATAAGGTTTTGAATACCCAGTCAAGCTTGTTCATATAAACTCCTATCCTGTAGTTATTCCTGTAATAGCAAACCGATTGGTTCTGAAGATAATGATTATTCTATACTCATTACTGTTATAAGCAGTATTATAAGTTCCAAGCGACCAGTTAACTCTGTTACCGGAACCGTTTATTCTTGCGCCGATAGAACTTTCTCTGTTGCTGCCGGAACCGTCTCCGTTTTTATCTCCTACGGCTCTTCCAAGATCGAAGAACTTATTATCGCCATCGAGCTTAATAAGAACATTCAAGTCGCCCTGGCCATAAGGAGATATATCATGATAATTAATCCCGGAGAATTCTATGTATCCGGTGGATGCAGACACTTTGTAGAATTTTCTTTGATATTCCTGTGGTCCTGTTTTATCAGGATAATCCGTGTCGCCGTAAACAAGAAATCCGTTTCGCACCTGAGCATTGCCATTCTCAAGCGGATTTGCCGAATTCCATTTAGTGTTTGTATTCAATACCAAGCGCTTATCTTCATCAAAGAACTGTTCTGCTGTAACAGTAGAGACAGTGCCGTAAGTACAAACAGGCTCGTCCAATATAACAGTCTGCTGAGTACTTGTATGTGGTTTAAAGAATGTCAACTGCATTACAAGAGTATCGCTCGATTGATTACCCTTGTTCAGCACGACATCTTCATCAATGGAAAAATTATCATCCATGTTGGGAATACCAGATGGATTTTTAATAACATCCTCAAGTGCGGTTCCTGTGATTTTTGCTACATGGGTTTTATGATATGCCTTTTTAAATATTCCGCTGGCAGCACTACCCTGCACATTTATAACAGTGCCGGTAGTAAGATATTTTATACCTGATAAGTATTTATTGTTTTCTTCAACTATTACTGCAATAAGTGGTTCAGAGAATGCCAGGTTTCCAGGGCTATTGTCAAAATAAAAGTTGATAGCATTAGTTTCTCCGGCTTCGGAATGGAAGACTTTATATGTAGAGAATCCTTCGTCAAGGAATCTGGTGGTAAACCTTGCGACTGCCTTTGCCCAGATTCTATTGAATTTTTCAATAGCTGTTACATTGAAAGTTCCATTGGTTCCGACGCCCTGACTCATATCGTATTCGTTTATAACTTCTCCGTTTAAAATTAACTGCAGAACACCATATGTACTGGGATCTTTAAACCTGCCGCATCTAAAACCTTCAGATGGAAGATTGGCTGTAAATTCCGTATTTACAGTGTACTCCGAGATAACATCGCCAGGCTGGGCATTAACATACCATTTTTCATCAAGCCCTGAAGGAAGTTTCGCTTCGTATACAGTAATACTTCTTGTAAGATTCTTTCCGGTAAGAACATCAGCCATATCAGGAGCCATCTCGAGAAAAGCTTCAGATATATCGTCCAGGGCATCTGCAAGATCGGTATTTTGTGTCCAGTTATTGAAGAAACCGTCCCGCCATGAACTATCAGAAGGAGTACCAATCTTCTCTGTATTCGGTTTTGAATTTTTAAGTTTAATGACAAATCCCATGTTCTTACTCCTGTTTATACATGTAACTAACCATTACCCATATTTTCTTTGGCCTTCCACTGGCATTGTAGAATTCAAATTTAAGTTCGCTGCCAGAATGAATTTTCGGGAAAATGCTGAAGTCATGTCCAATAGTAGTGTCTTTAGGCATTTGCTGAGTATACATTGTTTCGCAAATCTTTTCATTATCTATTGAAAGTTCCCAATAATCAAGGTCGTCATACTCTTCGCATGAAATCTCCATTTCGCAAAGATATACGTCCTTGTTGAAGACTTGTGTAAAAGATACGGCCTCTTCGCTGGTAGCGTGCAACCTGAATCCCTTGGAGCTTACCATGTTTACATCAGGAGACACATGTTCGGGGAGATTCATTTTTTTAACTTCATCGATAACCTTGACACGATCTATTACGCCGCCAGCGTTGTATGATACATTAAAACTACTCATACTTCTCTCCTTTTACAACGAACCATGTCGCTTCGATTTCATTATAACATGTTAAATTTTTCATGACAATTCGCTATTTTCTTATAGCCGTGAAATCATAGAAGAGACCTTGGAATTTATCATATGTTTATGATATTGTATCCAAGGCCTTTCTATGGAAGGAGGTGATCTTAAATGAACAAACGTTTTAAAATATATAAAGAAAGGAGTGAGCGTGTATTAAAGTTTAACCGGTTGAAACATAATGATTGTTTCATTCTTTTCCTCATCCACCGATACAAACCATCTTCCATCTACCAGACGATGATGAGATGTGTTTATTGAATCGGTAACGCCATAATCTTCAAGATTCTGATCTTCTGTAACATGTTGTCCTTCAACAATCCACTTGCGCGGATCAATTTTAAGAGGATCTATAATTCCCTTAAAGCGAATAGCTATTGTCTTTAAGTTTACACCAACATTAGAAAATTTATTTTCAGGAAATGAGTCAATAAGTTCTATAACCGGTTCTCCATCTTCTTCGAATGCCGGATCAATATACGGTTCATCTTCTGGGGCTATTACAGAAACATTATCACTATTGATAACGAATCTGTTGGGTTCGGTCCATATTCCTTTTGGATACCTTGTACCATTATTATCGGTAACAACAGTAAATGGACGCACTCTCCAGAAGTAAATCGTGTCTTCACGAAGCTGCCTGTCTGGTGTAATAAAAACAACCCTGTTATTATCAACTTCAGGCGCACAATTGACAGTCCCGTTCCATACTTTTGTGGCAAAATCCTTACTGACACTTATTTCGATATCGTATCCAATCGCATCTTTAACGCTCTGCCATGCAAGTTCTGGAACTGTTTTAACCATAGCCCCCTCTGCCGGTTCGAGCAAAACAGGTATTTCAAGTTCTGTTTCTGTCTTTGTTTTAAATATGAAGCTATGGGCACGGCATTCTACTCCAAGAATGTTTTTAATAGTTGTCTTTACAAAAACAGTATATATTGTCCCAGGTTTTAATGAGGTGGCGGGTTTAAAGCTTATCGTTCTGTTATTATCATATGAGAGAATTCCTTTTACCGGTATCTCTTCGTTCTGAGCGATAACAGAAATCCCACCATTGACGGTATTGATGTCAACATCTGTATTGAACATTATTTTGATCTCAACAGATAATGCAACATCCTTACTGTCTGATTCTGGATATGTACTTAATACCCTGAATGTGCTTAATGCGTTTGACATCAAATACCCCTCCGATTTATCTTAAGCAATTACTTCTTTGATTTGCTTTTTGATTTAGGCTTTTTGGCCTCTTCTCGCTTTTCTTCTTCAGTGTCTTCGGTTTCTTCTGCTTCTTCTTCAGAAGTATCTGATTCTTCTTGGTTCTGGGAAAGTTCCTTTGTAATAGGTTCTTTTATGGACTCCCCCGAATCATCAGCTTTTTCTTCGGTCTTTTGTGCTTTTTCTTTCTTATTGGCTGTTTTATTTAGAGTTACTTCTTTATTGTCTTTTGCGTCGTTTTGATTATTTGCGAGTTCTTTTTCCAAGTCTTCTTTCCACTTGCCGGTTTTTAAATCAATCTTGCGATCCAAGTCAATAAGCCCAGGCATTGGGGAACCCCTAAGCTCATTTAGTACATGTGGTGTAATAACATTCACAATGCCCATAGGATTCTGCCTTGTCAAGTGTAACTTGGTAACGGGATCGAAAAATGCATTATTACTTGGTTTCATCAAATTCAACATTATTCTTGTTTGCGGCATCTTTTACACCTCTTTAAATTATAACTAACTGCCAATAGGCAGAACACCTATAGGCAGTTAGTTATTGTTATATTAGATTAGTCTTCGAAAATCTTAACTCTATCCATCATCGGATAGCTCTTATCCATGCTGATGTTCTTAGCTACCGCAATACCGCGGCCTTCGTCGAAGGTTCCGTAATTATAACGTTCGATCATCTTGAAGTTGTAGATGTCTGTTACAGGATCTCTGAACTCGTCGGTTCTTAATTCATCCTGAACAACCATAACACCTACATTATTCCTGTCGATAACATACATATCGAATCTGCGGTTAATGGTGTCGATAGGTACGAACGGTGAAAGGTTAACTGTCAATCCAAACGGCAGTCTTCCCTGTACAGCCTGTGGCCCAATCGGGAAGGACTTATTTGGAGACTGTATTGTCGCAGTAGAATCGGTCGGGCCACTCAATGCACCAGTCAGACCGTTTCTTGCGAATACGGTCCATACCAGAGGATGCATCAATACGTCTGTAGGAGTCTTTTCATTGTTCATAAGAGCAATGATCAGATCCAGGAAGTCATCGATACTCAACGTATCGTTGAAGTTTCCGTTATAGTTCAAACCGGTTGTTCCGGCTTCAGGATGTGTAGCACGGATAGCATTGTCAAATACTGTCCAGCCTCTCTTTGAAAACTCGATGCAAGCAAGCTGTTCTTTCAGGCGAGCCATTGCGAATCCTGCCTCTTCAATGAGGTAAGTTACAAGGTCCCACTGAGAATCGTTGATATACTGCTCTGTAATCTGCACGCGAATACCTTTCTTCGTTGCAGTTACGAACTGTTGCTGTTGCATGAGCTCTACGTCCAGGCCCTGGATTGGGGGAGCCTGTCCTTCAGCTAATTCTGAAGCAACCATTGTCCCTATTACAGGAGTAATCATCAATGTTCCGTTTTTGGCCCTGACCTTTTTGAAAAACTTCGATGCCAGATATACAGGTTCTGCAGCTCTTCTTGCTGCGCCAACGATAATCTTCGGAATCAGGACTGTTGCTTGAGGAGATGCGATGTAATCCTTCAGATCGAAACCCTTTACTTCCTTGCCCTGGGCAACATCCTGGAATTTCTGGAAATACGCCAGATCGTCCTGGGTCAGAACATATTCCTTGATCTCATCTTCGGATAATGCTCTTTTATTCAGAATCTTGTCATGAAGATCCTGTTGTCTTTTAAGGAAATCCTGCTTTTCGGTATCCTTATTTTCATATAGCTTACGTACCTCTTCGGAGTACATTTCTAATGTTAATTGAGCCATTGTTTATGTCTCTCCCTTCTTTAGATTACATCTTCAGTAATACGTTGAACACCCCGATACATCCTTTGAAATCGATGTAACTTGGTGTACCGTAGAACCTCAAGCAATAATCTGCTGTTACAGTCTTGCCTGCGTCGTTAGCGCCGGTCTTATACTGAACCTGGCCGGTTGCATAATTGATTCTGAACTGACCGTTGTCGTCTCCCTCGGTAACTGCAGTGCCACCAACTTTCAGAACAAATTTTTTGTCGTTATCTGTAGAGTTGATTATGTCAACAGCATTATTGCCAGCTTCGTCCTTAATCTGGAATATAATCACGGTGCCTTCAGTAGTATCAGCAGGAATTGTTCCGAGAGTCTTGCCACTAAAGCGTGTTAATGCTCTACCAGCACCATCGGTCAATCCTGGAATACCAGTATGCATTGTCTGATAGTCATTGAGGTATCCGTAACGATCCATCCTTATTGTGCCATCCCTATATTGAGGGAAGTAAGGATTGTTCATTGGACCATATCCACCGACCATGTTGTTACCATTACCTTCTGCGCCGAATACCTGCTTATAGAAGTTCTGGTAAATTTCATCGTCGTATTTCATGGACTCAGCCCACATTGCCATCTTCAGCCAACCCATCATTTCCTGGTTGAAATCTTTTGCAAGAATCTGACCAACAATCTGTCTTGGATCGTCTTCGTCTGTCCACTTGGTAAATTGGCCATTTGCTGTAGGTTTCAAATAGTCACCAACAGTAATTCCATCACCAGTTACATGCCCCCAAGGGCACATAGCGGAATCTGTAGATGAAGGAATATACGGAAGTCTGATATACTTGTTGGTAATAATTGCGGGCTTGTTACCACCGAATCTGTCGTCATTGCTGTAGTCTTTGGTGAAGTTATAAGGAGCTACACCAACAACAGGGTTTTCTCCGTTAGCCAGTGTCAATACTGTTTTGTATTTTCCAGTATAGACTTTTACAGGCTCGGCAACTGCTACTAACCTACCCATCGGGATAACAACATCTTCATATCCCGGACCGCCGTAAGGATTCTTCAATACGACCGGAAGAGTAGGATCGGTTACCCAATCCTCAGCAGGGCTTTCGTGCTCTCCGATTTGTAGAGCACCAATTCTTGACCTGGAATCGGGTTTGATTGTGTTATAACCACTAAATAATGCCATTTTCTTAGTCCTCCCTTGCACTAGCGTTTACAATCATATTAACGGCGTCGTCTGCCGTAATAGGTTTGGGGTTTTTCTTATGCTTGTTAGCATCAAGAATATCCACTCTATCCTGCGGAACTCCTAAAGCGCCTTCTTCTCCAACATTCTCCTGGGTTATTTTAGGTATGGATCTTGTTGTTTTAAAAGCGTTCCTAAGTTCCGACAGCTCATCAGAGAGCGCTGTAGCACTCTTGACTATCAGTTTTTCAAATTCTTCCTGTCTCTGAGATTCTTTCATTTCTCCCAGGACAATCTTAAGATCAATGATTGAATTGGCGTAAGATTGCTTGAGTGATTTTGCTACCGCAACACTTGTCTTAAATGTTTGTTCTGCGCCCTTCTGGATTTCAGCAACCTTATCGTTTGCTTTTTTCAATTCATCTTTTGCAATCTGGAGTTCAGCAGTAATAGATGTTACCTTGTCCTGAGCCTCCTTGAGTTGTGCTTCTGCAGCAGCTTTTGCTTCTTCGGCAGCCTTTAGTCGATCTTTCAAATCCTGAATTTCCCTTTCGTACTGCTCCGCTGTCTTTTCTTCTACAGAAGCATCCTGGCTTTCATTGTCGGATTCTTCATTTTTAGCTTCTTCTTTTGCTTCATCCTTGACTTCATCTTCTGTTTCAGGTTCTTTGTTCTCGGCCTGATCGTTTAAGTCAGCCTGAACTTCCATGTTTTCATTGTCCAGAATGAAATCTGCAGCTTCAACGCCGTCCATAATATCCACCTCAGTATCATCTTTAGGCCATTCAAGTCCTAACTCTCTATAATGTCGTCTTAGGTGTGACATAACCGAAGTTTCTTTTTGCTGTCTTGCTCTTGCAAGAGCTGCCTGAACGCCACGGATATGTACAACCAACTTGTCGCCGGAGATGGCATGGTGAGGATACTTTAAGTGCTGTGACGGCGCATCTTCCCATCCATCTTCCACAAGAGCATAAGCTTCTTTTACAACACTCTTGTAATTAGAAGCCTTAAGGCATTTGTTACGGAATTCGGAAAGTCCGGAACCCCAAGACCCATTTTTAGCTGAACCTTTCGAGTTGTCTATGGTTAAAGCAGGGCCCTTGCCCATTTCCTCTTTCTTGATGTCTTCAACATCGCCTTCAGTATTGTCATTTTCTTCATTTTCGCTTTCTTTTGCATCTTCTTCTTTCGCATTGATTTTGATTACCTGTGCATATTCGTCGGCAGGAACATTCACTACTGAGACTTCTATGTAATCAATTAGGCCTATTTGCCATATACATCTCACCTTCTCCTCTTTTGCGTTCTTGCCTTCACCGTTTTTTACGGTATAAATTCTTCCTTTCCAGTGACCGCACCAATTGTCTGAATTCAAAATGTCGATTCCGCAGATTGAACAGAATACTTCGCTGGCTATGCCGCCAATGGAGTATGTTAGTGCTGCACCGTTAAGGTGATCCTTGATGGTATCAGGATCGGTAATCTCAAGCGTGAGCTTGATAGTGTACGCATCGGGTTTTAACTCGGACTTTTTATACTCGTATGCCTTTACCCTGCCCAATGTCTTCCCTCTGCGGTTATGCTCTCTCAAGACAGGCTTCTCATACGGGCTTGTCCATGATGGAGCACTTTTTTGCATCTTTTCGGGAATGTATTCAGTCCAGTTCTTCGTAATTCCGCTGTGGGTTGCCTCTATTTCAACGATAATTGCTTTCGGGAGTTGTTCGCCATTATTGTCTGCGATCATTTTGGCAATTTCGTTTCTATCGAGAACTTTCCCTGTCGCAGAATCTTTGAAGACGGCCGTTGCAGGATTAACAACAAATGTGTCTTCAATATACCCTATATGATCCCGAATCTCACTTGGCACTGGTTGTTTCCTCCTCTCTAAGATTTTTTACAAGAAGCATAAGCTCCTCGATAAATACATCAAATACGGCAGAGATAGTCTCTATTATTGCATCTTCCGTATTAAACTGTGACATTATATCTACCGTGGTATTATAGATATTTCTAAATACCTGGTTGATACCAGTATTGATTTCATTAAGTTGTTCCTGGCCGTAGAATTCTTCTACCATCCTTGAGACTATGTTCTGCCAGTAAACAACAAGTCTTTGGGTATCCCTGATTGTATTTTGAATATGAGTCGCTCTGTTCGGTACTTCTATATACAGGCATTCTGCATTCTTCATCAGACATTCCCTTAAGTCGTTCATATACTGCATAAGCAACGGCTTAAAGCTGTTTGTTTCCTTCTTCGGTGAAGTCTTCTTACCATGTTGGTTCTCGGGTTGTATTGTGTTGCTTGCCTGGTTCGTCCCGGCAGAGTTACTCTTATATTGATGATACCAGAGGAACGGCCTTTCCTTATCAGATATCGGGTCTCTGCCGAGCATCTGACGCAATTCGTTTTCTGTAATAGCATTGTTCTGATACAGGAATACTGCATGTGCATCCTGTTTAATCTTTGAGTCCGCATCCGGATCAATAAACTTAAATTCAACTCTATCTTCCGGATTATTCATCGGATCAAAGCCGCCTTCTCTTAAAAGCTCGTTAATCATCGTGTTGGTAAGGAAGACGCTTATAATCTTCTGGTATGCTTTCACGCGGTCAATAGCTTCTTCTTTCTGGTTGTCACTTGTACTTCTGTTGGAGCTATCAGACCTACCCATCATCGTCTCGGAAACACCAAGACCAGTGAATACTCTCTTTTCAAAATAAAGCAGATATTTCTCTGCGTCAATAACTTTATTAGAAGAAACTTCCTTGATCTCTACGCGTTCGGTGGTAACAAGCCCGCCTTCAACGCTCATATTCTGGATTTCGTTCTTCGTAGCATCTACTTCATCCTGTGTACCAGGTATTTCTTTTGAACCGATTTTTACATGGAACAGCGGATGAATATTGCGGTAGAGCATATGCAGAGTTCTTTCTTCAACTTCTCTTAATGCTCTTACGTCATCTATTACAGCAAGGATGGACGGATATGCAAACGCCCTGCCTGGCTCCCTCTTGTAATAGATATGTATGATATCTTGTGGTTTAAAGGTTACGGGTTTATCCTGCCATTCCACCTCCTGCCGCCAGCCCTTAACTGTTCCGTTTTTATCACGCTTTACCTTGATTGTGGTTATATTTAATGGGAAGTATCCGGCAATAGGTTTTTGGTCATCAAGTCCGCGAATCTTGTATCCGGGCGGGAATACATTTGGATCATCGGATCTCGCTTTTGCTATTATGACATTATTGAACATAACAAGACCTTGAGCGATTTCCGAAAATAAAACATCTTGTGGAGTCCCGGTTGCCTCTTCCATATATGCGAGTCTTGCCTGTATATATTGTGTTGCCTTTGGGTTCTTACCAGCAATGGTGTATCCAGCTTTAAAAATCAAATCGACATATTTATCTACTGCAGTTCTTATGTATCCATCAGCCTGATAAGCATTCTGTATCTGCTGTAGGTCAAATTCTGGCGCAACAAAGTCGTCGCTACGACTTGACAAACTACCAATGTCAACAGCCAACCCGACCTTCTTCACAAGTCCAATCAATGACTTGCCAGCCTTGGATGCGGCACTTCTTGCAGCGTCGAGGACATTCTTTGGAATATCAAGAAAATATTCCAAAATCCAATTGCGAAGGTTTTCTTTTATTTTATTTCGCTTCGGCGTCGCGGTATTCTGTTGTAAGCTGTATTGCCGTGCCATTTAATAGCCTCCGCTTCTTGTTATTTTTGTTCGACTTTGTTTTTATTTATGTCTTCAACGGCCTTTCTTGCTTCTTCGATATTGTTCTTTACAGCGATTAACAAAGAAATTGTGGCATGGATAACATTACTTCCAAGGGCGGCAATCGATCCGGCAATTAAATATTGGACTAGCCTTGGCTCGTCAACTGCCGGAATATCAACTCCGTAACCAATACTAATACAAGTGAAGATCCCGATAACAAGAGAAATTATTTCTTTCTCTATCTTAGTTATCTCTTCTGTCTTATCTTTCTTTAAAATCCTATTACGGATCTGTTGATAAACTCCTTTTATAATTTCGGATGTTCTTTCAACAGCTATGGATACTCCCAAAAGGGATTCGAAATGTCCCAATACAGGGTCTATAATAGTTGTCTGATTCATTTATTTCGCCTCCTGCCTTGTGGCGCACCATTCTTTGTGGGCATACCACTCTTTAATAATTTCTTTTCTCCACTGAAAAAGCGGTCCAATGGAATCCCATGCCTATTGACTCCAATAATCTCGCCTTTTTTATTGACTCTTTCATAGCTCATTACTTTCTGCCTTTTGTTTGGTGTATGAGTGCATCTGGTTATGATATTCTGTTTTTCATACCATTCCTTTAACGCCCGGCGTTCACAAGCATCTTTTATGTCACAGAACCGGCACATAATCTTAAAAGCGTTCCTATCGAGCCATCTTTTGTATTGTTTCTTTCTTCTGCGAGCTTTCATGTCTTATCCCCCATTGTCTGTTACATCCCTGTAACGGGAGTTGTTAAGTCATGTAGTATATAATTTCAAGGTACATATTGTAGGTCGTATCAAGAAGCTTGTCCTAGTCCTTTGTAAAGTTCTCGTACTTGGTTTTTTATCTTTAAAGAGTTAACGTAGTCGGCTTTATACATTTCATCAGCAATTTGAAATTTATAAAGATCGACTATCGAATTGGTAAGTTTGTCCTCAATCATTTTTACAATATGTATCATGGAGAGAAACTCTCTTTTTTCCGCTTTTCTTAATAGTTCACGATTCTTGAGGACTTTTGGTTTTAACCTTTTAATTTCTTCCAGAATTTCTTCCATAACGCCCGTAGAAGAAAATCCATTCATCTTAAGTTTATCCTGCTCACAGATTTGTTCTATTTCTTCGAAATAATCTTTTATCAGTTCTGGATCATTAGGAAGGGCGGGAACAACATCTGTTACAGGATTGGTTATATCGGCAAATAATTGTTCCAGTAATTCTACTCTGTCCGAAAAGAACTTTGAGAGCTGAGTATCTATTGCTATTTCCTTATAGTTCAGTTCTTTTCCTTCGAGTTCTGCTTTTAATATCAATTGTTTCTTTTGTTTTTCCCTTTGGATAACCCCATCAATATTAAACCAGTCTATCGCATTATCAAAGCAAAGTTCATTGATGAAATTCATCAGCGTTTTTAATTCTTTGTCTATATTATATACAATGGGGTAAATTTCTGCCAAAATATCCCCATCTATATTTTCTGCCATTTGTTGATACATGTCAATCCATGAAATATCATTCTTTCGTATAAACTCTGGATACTGCGCATATTTAGGGTTTTGAGCCAGTTTATCCTCTATTTCATCAAGTTTTTTCGTTATCTTGGTGGATAAGTCGCTTGCCCTTTTTGCCGTTTCTGCTGTATTATATTGTAAATATGCACCAACTGCTTCTGAAGTTTTGCTGTTTCTTTTTATTTTCTTCAGGTCTTCATTAAACCTCGGCAGAGAGTATTCCTGGACAACAACTTCATCTTCCTGTACAGTAGTTTCTTCCACATTAGTCATAACAGACTTCTGAGGTTTAAGATTGGGTCTATATTCAAGTCGTTCTCTTTCTTTTTGTTTCATCAGAAAGTCCTCCTCGATCGGGTGCCGGAATACAAACTGCGCATCAATGTAGGCTTGTTAACCCCTGTTCCGTCATAACGGTATTCATATCTCGTAGGAGCGCCAAGTAGGCTTACCACCCTCGGTTTATCCCTTACTTCCATGCTGTGGAGGGATTCATCATCTATAGGATTATTAAGTCCAAGTATCCTTGTACCGAGGGCTATCTTAAAGAGTTCTCCATACTTCTGCTCGAATCCAAACAGTGCAAGGCTGATACAGTCAACGATATGTTCTTCTGTATCTGTATAAATAGGTCTGCCGGTCGGTGATACGCTCTTTATAGCATAATCTTCAAGCTGTTTTACCACCTTGTTGTCTGTAGGATCGAGGACGATCATCTGCTTTTCGAAGATATTTACCGCATTATTGACCATGAACGGTTTGATGTCTTTCTTGACCTTCATCCTTGTAAACGGATCTCTTGTCTCAATCTTCTGGCTGAACTGAATTGGTACGACCTTTTTGTGGAGTCCGGATTCTGGGTGAGCCATACCGTATTTCTTCAGAAGTTCTATCTGGGTTTCACCGTAACCTTGGTCAATGTAAAGCCAATCTAGTTTGTAATAATCATTAAGGGTTATTATCTTTTGTACCGCTTCTGTATAAGTAAATTCATGTCCAGGGATTTCTGTTCTTTCGAGTATATAGAACAAACTATCCTCACGGTTAAATTCGATAATAAGCATATTCGTTGAAGCCGCAGCCCTATCCCAGTCAACCCCAAGAATACGAGGCCCTCTCTTCTTCGGAGGAACACCACCAATGCGACGGTATCTCCAGCCAATAGATCTACCCTTGTTGATAGCCTCATCAATAAAGCGTTTCTGGAAGAGCCCCTTCTGGCTTTCGCCGAACTCTGCCATAACTTCATGCATGAATTCGATTTCTGTAAGCTGTTGCTTTAATTCTTCGAGATATGTAAGTCCCTGCTTGTTGTCCGGGTTCACCATATGGTTCTCTTTTGATACAAGAGAGTTACGATGAATATGCGCCCAACCGATATTCTCTGCCTCTGTACACCACCTGTAGAAAAGCCTTCTGTCACCGGTAGGTGTAGATGCGGTAATAAATCTGATTCTGTCAGGAGCCTCTTTCTTTAACTGCATGATATTCATGATGTCCTTATCGGACATATAATCTACCTCATCGAGGATAACCACATCAGCACCCTGACCACGAAGAGATGCGGCACCAGTATTTTGCTTTGTGCCAGCAGTCTTGCCTATGATTACAGAGCCATTTACGAATGTAGCCTTATGGTGAGTAAACTTAACCGAATCTGCAAGTTTCGGAGAGTTCTCTACGATAGATTTCATTCTTTCGAACAATACATCTACCTGGGATTCATAAGGACATACAATAAGGACTCTGTATTGTTTTTTATTAGGATCGGCATTAAACTGCGTGTCGGCAAACCACAATGCAGCCACAACCATTGAGTCGGTATTGTGTGTAATTATATCTTCTGCTATGAAGTTATGTGTATCTGGTACAGCCAAATCGTATGTCTGGTGAAATCCTATTGACTCAATAGATTCAATTTCATCCCAACATATTTCTGGCTGATCTGTTACAGAAGTGGTTGAAGTATGCGATGGGATGCATTTTTTATTGAATACGTCTATTTCCTCAACGAATTTTAATGCGTCTTCTGTTGAAGTAATAACAAGACGGTAGAATATTTCCTGTTTATTTTTGAATTTATATTTAAACTCATCAAATGACGATTGGATTCCAAATCTTAATAATAGATGTTGTACGCCGCGGACTACTTCGATTGATGGCGAAAGATACCCTATTTCTATTCCGTCATCAGCAAAACATCTTGCCATCCATCCACGTTCTGCATAAATGGTTGATAAGAATAAAGCTACATCCTCTCTTCGAAGCTCAAATATAATTTCAGGAATTTCTTCTCCAAGATTATGCGCAATAGATTTAATTTCTTCCTTGTCGAGTGTTTTGTTACCAAAGTAAGGAAGGGCACTTGGTATAGCGACATTATCTCCGGGTTTTAAATTTTCAATCTCCATCCATCCCATTTTTGTAAAAAGAGGATGATTCCCTGTAGCATCTATCTGTCTCCCGGATTTTAATTTTACTCTGAATACTTCTTTTATCCCGTTATCTAAAATATAATCAGTTGTTGTTATGCCTATCTTTCGATTAGGAAGCATAGTTGAAATAGTAGCCTGTCCTTTTTCGAAAAGCTCTTTTACGGGAACCCGACGTCCTGTAGACGGATCGAATATTTTGACATATCCGGGAACACATTTCCCAAGACGTCTGCCCCAACGAAGAACAATCTGTTTTTTCTCAGGGAGTATATAAAAAAATTCTCTCTGATAAATTCTTGCTTCCCATCCAAGCCTATCTTTCGCCCATTCAATCGGGTCCATTGTGATTTTAAGCTCCTGTTGTTCTTCAGGGGTAAGATAACTTAAAACAGTATTGTCGAATGGCAGGACTTTCTTCGTGTAGACTTCCTTATAAAATTGTGTTGGATCAAAATTATTGATATCTACTACTGGATTAATACCTACCATGCCTGTCTCCTGTAATAGCTTTTTGCTTCATTACCAAGAGAGCCTTCAAGACTTGCTCTGGATCTCGAAATATTTGCAATACCGGCACTTCTCATTGTATATGCCTGCTGCGAATCAATATAATTACCGCCAAAGTTTGCTTCATACGCCTTTGAAACATAGGCGCGATTGTTTCTAAGGGCCATTCCCGCTGCCTGAGCCAATGGTTTTCCTACTTCAATAGCAAGGCTCCCCCACATGATAGGTGCTGCGACTTGCCAGCCGATAAACTGAACCGCAGCCATCGTGGTGGCTTCTGCATCAGTCTTGCCCTCTTTTTTATATTGTCTGTATGTAAACAGTGGGTCAAGAATATCAACAGCAACGCCAACAACATCTAATACGCCAAGCTTGCCTGTTGTTTGTACTGCTTTTTTTACAGGTGATCCTGGAGCTGTTGCTGTTGGATTTGTTACTGCCATCTATTATCCTCTCCTTCTGTTATGAAGCGCAAACACAAGCTCTCCGTCTGCATTCATATTGTCTACTTTATTCTGTCTTGGGCTTAACATTTCCGAGACTGTATTCGGAATTTGAGCCCTTTCCATATACTGAACCTGTTCTGCATTCAGGTTGGCCGTTGGATCTTTTGAAGATGCCGCTCCACTTACTATGCCATATGCTGCCATCCCGGTGAATATTAATCCACCAAATCCCTCTTTAATCTTAAATGGAATAATTGTCCCTTTCTTTAAGGTTTCCTCAACATAAGCCCTTCCCAATTCGTTAATAGGCTTATTAACGAATTCTTTCCAGCTATTTACGCCAAGGGTGTTCCTGAATATACTGGCCCCGGCTTTTGCAGTATCATGCATCACTGTCGCGCCAACCTTAAACGCCTCATCGGCTGCACCTTTCGCAGCACCCTTAAGCATATCACCGAGTGCCTTAAAAACTCTCCCCATACAACATCACCTTAAATAAACCTTAAATAAACGGTATACCGGCAATATCAAATTCGCCCTTGCTATTGGTTGTGAGATTTCCTCTACCGGATGCAGCCCTGCCAATAGCGCTGGCTCCTACGGAAAATGTCGCAACTCTTGCAGCGGAACGTCCTATCGATTTTAACGACGCATCTTGCGGGAGGAAATACGAACCTACCACTCCGGCGCCGGCGCTTAAAGTATCCCATGTTGCCTTACCTCTCTGTGCCGCAAGACTTGCTATTTCTTTTTCTATTGCGGGAATGCTCTCTGTAAGTCCCAATGCTTTTAATGCGTCGGCCCTGCTCAATCCGGTTTTAACCATATGGTCTTTAACCTGGCTGTTTAATACCTTGAGTCCTTCATTCAGGTCGTTGAGCCTCACACCTATGTCTCTTGCATTGCCTGCAACGCTTCGCACTCTGTTTACGGCAGCTCGTGTCGCATCATCTGCGCCAATTCCAAGTATTGGCGTATTTGATATGACACCTTTTACAAACTTTTTGCCTTTGTTTACCGCCTCGTCGAAAAATCCTTTTCCGGCGTTACTTATAATTTTAGCTTTCGCCATAATTACACCTCCGCGTCTTCTGGAATTCCATCGGAGACTTTAACCTCTACTGAGGCTAATTCTTCGGTATATGTAGTGGATTCTTCCACATAAGGAGTCTGTATCATTCTTTTTCTTACTTCCTGTTGAATAAGTTTTGCCTTACTCATAAGAGTTGCTGCTTTTACTGACGGGTCTTTCTTTTTCTTCATTGCGTCAGCCTTATCTTTACGAGTCGAATTTAGTTTTTCTAATGCACGGATCTTTTTATCAAAGAGTTTCATTTTAAGTTCTATAACAGGATCAATAATTTCCCCATAGTGCTCTTTGCCTTTAACGTCTACATCAACAATAGTCTGCGCCAATACATCAGCACTTGCGGCAAGCTTATTGTCAGCTCTTATCATCATCATTTCAAAATCGACAACATCTTTTACAAGACCAGCATCAACAACATCGTCGTCTGTAATAGCAAGCTCCCTGCACAATCCTTCATATCTTGCAATCATTGCACCGATTTCCTGGGGACATCTTGCGCCTACAATTCTGTCCTGCTGCGGGATAGTGCATGTGTTGATATAAGGGCAAGCGTCACCCTTGCATATAATAGGGATAGAGGCCGACAACCCATGCTTAATCTGATACATGTTTGCTACACTTCTTGCATGTAGAAGTTGTTTCCCGGAAAGGCCAAAGATGTTCTGCATGGAATTCTCCATATTGTACTTCTGCAGAGCTCTTCCCTGTTCAGGCGACATATCAGTATTGTATTGGTCAATTTCTGGCTTTTCTACTACAACAATATCTGTTGTCTGGACTCTGTTTTCTTCCATCATTACCTCATCCTGTCATAACTTCTTCTTGCTCTTACCTGTCTCCTGCGTTCCAATCCAGCTCCACCGGCAGCAATAGCCCCGGCGCCGATAAGGGCGCCAGCAGCACCGCCTATGACTGCGCCAACGGTTTTTCCTTTACCTAATTTCATTGCAGTCATGCTACCAATAATTGCACCGGAAGCAGTCGTTGCAGCAGCGCTAGCGACATTGATTGCCTGCCCGGCACCTCCCATAGTGCGTCCGCCGACCCACGCACCGGCATAATTAGCAGCAACGCCGGCTGCCGCAATTCCAAGTGTTTTTGCAATCTCGGCACCTGTTGCTTTATTTGAAAGTATTTTTGAACCTACATCTGCAACCTTACTATAGCGACCCATTACGCCCTTAACTGTATCATCGAGCCAACTGGCAGCCATTATAATCACTCCTTTATTTCATCCAGGAGCCCCAGTCTACCGCCGTTAATTTCCCGCTATAATATTAGTGCGTGCCGGGCACTCCTGGTTGTTCGAAAAAGGGACCGGCATGAAGTAATTCACACCGGGAAAACATAGTGGAATAAAATACCCTCTCACTATCTAGTACATATACTAACCTCGAAAAATGAAAATTGTGACATTTTAAAACAAAAAAGTTGCGAAAATTTTTATTCGCAACTTTAGCGGAGTAAGATAAAGGAGGTAAAATAAGGCTTATAGGTTTTTGAAGGAGGTCAATATGGCCAGCCACGGGCAACTGGTATGGCAAGTTACAACATCAAGTCTATTGTAAAGTTATATTTTCATTGTGTCAATATGGTTGTAAATTGACTGCGCATTGGATAGGATAAGGGCTTGGTCTACGGTATTGCATAATTCTTTTCGGGCTACCTCCTTAACTGTTGTTACAAGTCTGCGACCATCCACAACAGCGCCGCGCAGAATTCCGTTTAAGTCTTTCTTCACCCGTCCTTTAAGAACCTTACTGAATAAAGTTCTCTTTTCGGGCGAGACAAGGCTGATACAGGAATCAAGGAATAACATAATCTTCTTCTCGGAAGTAGTCCTTACAACACTTCTCCTTCCCTCTATCTCTATGACATGCGCAGCCTTCCGGGGTGGAGAACAAGTCATAGAATAGTACCCCTTTCCATATATATATTAAATTATCAAATAGCATTCGTTAAAGCTCATAGGCGGCATATGAGCTATATATTATAAAAAAGAGTTTCCAACAATTTATAGTACCATCATCCATTAAACATAAAGAGCAATCGCATATTAAATTGGCATATGGTCAACAAAACAAACGGAGGAAGGTATGTCCTTTATATATATAAATCCCTTAGCCGCCATCGGGATTTACTATTTGTTTCCACATAAATTTTACCACACCATAATGACACATGTAAACCCCCGATATTTCAATCTTAACATAAATGTAACATATAATAGCTAATTACACAATGAATCAAAGAAAAAGGCGCACCTATAGTATTTTCAGTGAGTCATATATTTTTAAAACCCACAAATCAAAATCAACATTAAGAAAAATAATCGAGCCCCACCCCCTCTATTATATAAAGACAATATATATACGACATTAACAGATAAGATATAAAAAAGAATAATGCTCTTCTCCCATATAAAAATAACAAAATTTAATGGAAAAAGATGGGCGCACCTATATAACGATTTTTGAAATAAATTTTGGGGCAGTAGCAGGATTATATATATGGTTTTGACTTTCGTTTCATGGCCCAGGGGGGTGGTGAAACAATCTCAAAAATATTCAAAGCAAAGAAAGGAGATGTGTCATGTTAAGAATAACCAATCACAAACAAACAATTCATCAAACAAACATTGCTGAAATTGAAGGAGTGTCATTTGAAGTGCCGGTAAGGCTATTCGATGATGTAAAAGTAGGAGACAAGGTAAGACTTGGATTGTACGATTACGATTATCTTGGGTGCAATAGACTTGGAGCAGAACTTGTACTAAAGAAGATTGAGAAAGACAAATTTACCAATAAGAAGAAGTACGTACTTGAAATCTCCAGAATCTCTCCATTCTTTGTAGAAGGAGACTCTGTTACA
>ERZ773359.372-NODE-372-length-63356-cov-17.009400_pt1 | contig 63356 bp, 59 predicted proteins | sample MGYA00374955_ERZ773359 | MGnify/ENA primary metagenome ERZ773359 (study PRJEB29098, sample SAMN04486028) | biogas fermenter metagenome | study: EMG produced TPA metagenomics assembly of the Biogas fermentation microbial communities from Germany - Plant 4 DNA1... | reverse complement strand
CCCATAACAGAAAATTGCTATAATTGCTCCAGGCAAAAGCAAATTCCTATCTTTAGGTTTATCCGGGGGATACAGCAGTGGCTGCGGTATTGGAATATACGGAGCATAAGGATAATTTCAAGTTTGTTGGATCAACGGCAACATTGTTTGAGATCCGGGATCTCTTTTACGGTTATTATCAGCGCGGCAAAAGACTGGACGCCATCCTGATTACCTCTTCCGGCAGCCCGGCGGAACCCCTGGAGGGAATTATTACGCTGCGGGATCTGCCCCTGGTGCAGAAGGAGCTGGAGTAAAAAAACAGCGGGGAGGTGCTTCAGTGCTTAAGGCCAACCGCTGCGGTGAGATTACCCAGATCATGATGGGCCGGGAGCTGGACGGCGCGGTGCTTTACTGGACCGCCGCCTACCTCGTGGACGGCCTGCTTATCGATACCGGCTGCGCCTATACCGCGGAGGAGCTGATCCGCTTTCTCGGGGAACATGAAGTGAAGCAGGTGGTGAACACGCATCATCACGAAGATCATGTCGGCGCCAACGCTCTCATCCAGCGGGAACTGGGCCTTGACATATTTGCCCACCCGCTGGCCCTTCCGCTGGTTGACAGGCGCCTGCCGCTGCGCGAATACCAGGAGACGGTCTGGGGGTATCCGGAACCGGCTGCGGTGCGGCCCCTGCCGGAGGCTATTGATACGAACCGCTATCATTTTGAAGTAATCGAAACGCCGGGCCACTCCGCCGACCATGTGGCCCTCTTTGAACCGGTTGAGGGCTGGTGTTTTACCGGGGACCTCTTTGTCTCGGAGAATCTGAAAATGCTGCGCGCCGACGAGGATATCGGCGGCATTATCAACTCCTTGGAGAAGCTGCTGGAGCTGCCGGGAGACGAACTGACTCTTTATACTGCCATCGGGCGGATCTTCCCTGAAGGCAAGAAAGCAATTAGCACTTTCTTAGGCTACCTGAGCGGGCTGCGCGATGAAGTGGCCCGGCTGGCCGGACAGTCCCTCAGCGCGCCCGAGATCCGCGACCGCATCTTCGCGCGGGAGACTCAGCTGGCGGCGCTGACGGGGGGCCATTTCTCCGTGCTCAACCTGGTTGAGCAGCTCATGCCCGGAAAATAGAACCAGGCTGGATGGCTGTCCTTCCCGGGGTGGGTACCTTCCAAGAAGCCGTCGAAAAGTGTAGGAGCCGGGCATGCCCATACAGGCAATCAGATGCTGGGCGATAGGGCATCGTAAAAACGTAGGGGCGGGCTTCCACGCCCGCCCGACTTGGACTCAAAAAAGCTCACTTGGGCTGGTAGTAGCCCTTGCTTTGCATGTAGTTGAAGATCCCCTCGCCGTGCTGCTGCTCCTCCTTTTGGATATGGTTGAGCACCTGCCGCACCTGGGCGTTGGTCATCTCGAAGATGGCGGTGTCGTAGGTTGCCGAGACATACTTCTCGGTGGAAAGCATATCCTGGCAGAGAGCGGCGTCATTTTGCGCCTCCGCCGTGAGCGGCTGATTGATCGCTCCCGGGCTCGGCTGAGCCTGTGCCTGGCCCTGCTGCTGCCCGCCTCCCATGGCCGGCGCCTGCCCGGACAGGATCTGGTTGATCGAGTTCAGGTGCTGCTGCTCATGACCGGCGTAGGTGGAGAAGAGCTGCTTTAGTTCGGGGTCCCGGGCCTGCTGCGCATAGGAGCTGTACTTGAGGATGCAGAGCTCCTCGTGAGCCTTCTGGTCCTCCAGGAGAAGCCGCTCTTTTTGGGTTAGCTGGATCATGCTTGATCACCTCCTCGCTTATAGGCTTCTGCTTGCCGCTCATTTTTATACTTCCGGAAGAACAAAGGGGCGAGCCGCAGAATTAAAAGGTAATTTTATCTGCCGGGAGGTGCTGCTCATGGCGAGAATATATGGAGAGAGAATCATGCTGCGGGAATAACGGAAAGAAGATTTTCCAGTAATCCGCAAATGGGTAAACGATCCGGAGGTCTCCCCATTTCTTTCCGATATTTTTCTTTTTCCCCATACGACCGCAGATACTGAAAGATTCCTCAATACTAATCTGAAAATAAACTATATTACGTAAATAGTCATTTTTGTGACGCATTTACGTCACTTCTGCTACCTGTTTAGGCAAACAAGCCTCCGGCCTGCTCTACACTGGCCCCTTGTGTTTTCTGGAACTCCCCTAAAAATAGCCTTCTGGCAAAGGTTGGGGGAGTTTTTTTGTTTTCCGCCTTCCAGGAAATCTTGGCACGGGCTTTGCACTTTCAAGGGGGCAAAAGAGAGAGAAATACATGGTGAAGGAGGTTTGTCAGACGTGTCCAAGAGGTGCGAATTCTGGAAGGATTACGATTCCGTAGGAGGTCCCGTTTCGTACTGCGAGCTGGCCGCTTTCAACCGTCCCGTCAACCCCGATTTCCTCCTTAAGATCGGCTGCACCCCGGAGAAGAGAAAAGAATGCCTGGGGACCATGGAGCTGAACATCGGGGCGGGGGCGGTTCCGGGAGCGGCGCCGCTGCCGGCGGGCGAGCAGGTTACGCCGGTGGGTTCCTTCTGTCCGCCTCCCGAGATTGCCAAAACCATGGTGGGCGTGGCCGAGAAGAAGGTAACGACGAAAATGAGCTCCCTGGTTCCGCTGGCTATCCTGGCCGGGGCCTACATCGCCCTGGGAGCGATTATGTTCACCATCATCACCAATGACCTCGCCGGCTACATTGGGGATGGCCTCACCCGCATGATCGGGGGGATTTCCTTCTCCCTCGGCCTGATCCTGGTCATCCTCGGCGGGGCGGAGCTCTTTACCGGCAACAACCTCATCATGACCGGCTTCCTGGAGAAGAAGGTCACCGGCAAGCAGCTTTTAAGCAACTGGTTCTGGGTTTACCTCTTCAACTTTGTCGGCTCCCTGCTCGTGGTCCTGCTCTTCTACTACTCCGGCATCTGGAAGGCCAATGCCGGCGCCATCGGCACTCGGGCGGTAGCCATTGCCGCTTCCAAGGCGTCGCTGCCCTGGGTGGAAGCGCTCTTCAGGGGAATCTTGTGCAACTGGCTGGTCTGCCTGGCGGTCTGGCTGGCCAATGCCGCACGCGACGTCATCGGCAAAATTGTCGGGATCATGATCCCCATTGCCGCTTTTGTTGCTGCCGGCTTCGAGCACAGCATCGCCAACATGTACTTTATCCCCATGGGCCTGGCCCTGAAAAATCAACCCGTGCTGCAGTCTGCCTTGCAGGCGATTAGTAATATTGATGGCCTGACCCTGGGAGGGTTTTTCCTGAATAACCTCATTCCCGTGACCATCGGCAACATTATCGGCGGGGCCGGCTTTGTGGCTGCCACGTACTGGGGAGCTTACCTGCGCCCCATGCTTTCGAAAAAGGACTTTGCCGCCAACGGCAAGGCCTAGCTGTTTAACAAAATGGCTTGCTACCGCGGGGGGGAAGTGATCAGGAAGGGAGTGACATAAGAAGATGGAAAAACTGGTCCAATGCCTGCACTGGAAAGAATACCAGGGCTTAAACGGATGGGTTATGTTTTGCAGCGCCGGCGCCTTTGCGAAGCGGTTGACCAGGGAAGAGGCCGAACGTTGCGGCTGCACCGACGCCCAGAGAGCTACCTGCAAGAGAATCATGGAGAGCAACCTGGGCTACGGGCTGGTCCCGGATATCCTAGAAGGGGAAAAGGTAGCCTTGCGCGAGAAGAAAGCCGTATCCGAGATGTAGCCCTATCCTGTCTTCTCAAAAGGGGATGAGGCTCCGCGTTGCCCGCGGGGCCTCTTTTTCTTTTTAAGCGCTTGTGAAAAAAGGAATTTACGACCTTTTCAGCGAATAACTAAACAATGTTGAGCGGTTTTCACGCTTGCCTGCACGAAGCGACAACGGTGAAAAGGAGATGAGGATACCGGGGAGCCAGCGCAAAGATTTCGGAGACTGAGCAAAAGACAGAGAACACACAGCAAAAGATACCGCAAAAAGGAGGTCTAGGCATGGCTGACAAGTGCCAGTTTTTAAAGACGTACAGCACGGGCAACGGTTCTGTGGTCTACTGTGAATTGGCTGCGTTCAACCAGCCGGTAAGTTCCGATTTTCTAACTAAAATCGGCTGCACCGCGGAGATGAGAAAGGAGTGCCCCGGGGGCACGGAGCTGGATGCGAGGTTAAGTGCGGCCAATCCCCCGGTTACACCGATTATTTCCTGCACCCCTCCCCCGGATCTGGCCAAGACCATGGTCGGCGTGGCTGAAAAGAAAGCCAACACGGGCATGCCCTCGCTCATGTGGCTGGCCATCCTCGCCGGAGCCTACATCGCCCTCGGTGCGATCATGTTTACCATTATCACCAATGACCTGGCCACATTTATCGGCGACGGCCTCACCCGGCTCATCGGAGGGATTTCCTTCTCCATTGGCCTGATCCTGGTTATCCTGGCCGGGGCGGAGCTCTTCACCGGCAACAACCTCATTTTCACCGGTTACCTGGAGAAGAAAGTGACGGGCAAGCAGGTTTTGAGCAACTGGTTCTGGGTCTACCTCTTCAATTTTGTCGGTTCCCTCATCGTGGTCTTCCTGTTCTACTACTCCGGCATCTGGAAGGCCAACGGCGGCGCCATCGGCGTGCGGGCGGTGAGCATTGCCGCATCAAAAGCCAGCCTCCCCTGGGTAGAGGCACTCTTCCGCGGCATTTTCTGTAACTGGCTGGTTTGCCTGGCGGTATGGCTCTCCAATGCCAGCCGCGATGTCATCAGCAAGATCCTGTCAATCATGATTCCCATCGCCGCTTTTGTTGCCGCCGGCTTCGAGCACAGCATCGCCAACATGTACTTCATTCCCATGGGCCTGGCCCTGAAAAATCATCCTGCCCTGGCGGGGCTGCTTAATCCTGCGGCCATTGAAGGGCTGACTCTGAGAGGATTCTTCCTGAACAACCTCATCCCGGTAACCATCGGCAACCTCATCGGCGGCGTGCTCTTCGTGGCGACTGTTTACTGGACCGTCTACCTGAGGCCTGCCTCTGCCGTCAAGAAGGCTGCCGCCAAGAGCGGGGCATAACAAGCAGTCTCCGGAATGTTCTTTCCATATAACCCCGGCCCTGGGCCGGGGTTTTCTTTTTGCCTAAAAGGGGGCGAAAAAGGGTTTTTAGCCATCTTTGTAGAAACATTAAAACAGTATAGATTAGAATTGAGATTGGTTCTATTGTGAAGGAATGAAATAGTAGTGTATATCAGCAAATTTATGGCCCCGGAAATAATTTTCGGCAAGGGTTCGCTGAACCAGGTGGGCGATTGCTGCAGCCGCCTGGGCTCTTCGCGGGTCTTCCTTGTTGCCGACAAAGGGGTCATCCGGCACGGGTGGGTTGAAAAAGCGCTGCCCTTCCTGGAGGAGGCGGGGCTGGATTACGAGATCTGGTCCGGGTTCTCCTCCAACCCGCGCGACTACGAAGTGGAGGAGGGCGCGCGGATCTACGGTGATTGCGGCTGCGACGCGGTGCTGGCTATCGGCGGCGGCAGCGCCATAGATGCGGCCAAGGCGGTGGCGACTCTCTCCACGAATGAGGGGAGAATCCAAGATTACGAGGGAATCGACCTGATTAAAAACCCGCTGCCGCCGCTGATCGTGGTCCCCTCCACCGCCGGTTCGGGCTCCGAGGTCTCCCAGTTTTCCATAATCGCCGACAGCGAGCGCAAGATCAAGATGACCATCATCTCCAAGTCGCTGGTGCCCGACATCTCCATCACCGACCCGCTCATCCTTTCCACCATAGACAGCCGGGTTACCGCCCAGACGGGCATGGAGGCGCTGAGCCACGCCATCGAAGCCTACCTCTCCCTGGCGGCGACGGATATGACCGATCTCCATGCGCTGCATGCCATCGAGCTCATCTCGCGCCACCTGCGCGCCTCCGTGGCCAGCCAGGTGAACGAGGAGGCCAAGGTGGCCATGGGCCAGGCGAGCCTGCATGCCGGCATTGCCTTCTCCAATGCCGCCCTGGGGCTGGCCCACGCCATGACCCACCAGGTGGGGGGGCTGCTCGATCTGCCCATTGGCATGATCAGCGCCGTCATCCTGCCGCATGTGATGCGCTTCAACATGCTTGCCTCCATCGACAAGTATGTGCGCATTGCCGCGTCCATGGGGGCGCAGGTGGAGCAGATGCCGCCTCGCGAAGCGGCGGAGAAGGCCATAGAGATGGTCCGGGAGCTGGCCCAGGACCTAGGCATCCCCTCGGGCCTGGCCGAACTGGGGCTGCCCGAAGAGGTGCTGCCCCAGTTAAGCGAAAATGCAATCAAGGATGCCTGCTTCATCACCAACCCGCGCGATGCTGAAGTCTCCGACATTATCGAAATTTTCCGCTCGGCACTTTAAGGGGTGTAGGTGGGCGGCAATGGTTATTAAGAACAAAAAAGAGCTCATAGAGAAGCTCACGGGGATTCACAGCTCCAAAAAATCGTACTACGTGGAGCTGAAAAAGAAGATCTACGAGACCACCCGCCGGAACATCCAGCTGGAGATCATCAACCAGCTGGCCAAGGGGATTGGCATCGACATGTCCTTCCAGGAGATTATTGAGAGCGTAATCCCCAAGATGCAGGCGGTGGTTTCTTTTGATACGCTCAGCCTTTACGTCATTGACAAGGGCACCCTGGTGAACCGCACCGTCTTTGTGCAGAACCACAAGGAGGGCGCTGCGGCCAGGGCTGCCGAGGGTGAAGAGGCGGAGGCGCAAAGAGCGGGGAAGGCTGCCGAGGCCTTCTGGCAGGTCCTCAGCGAGAAGAGAACGATCCTCGTTGATCAACTGGGGGCGGAGGCGGCGGACGCTTCCGACAGTGGACTTCCTTTCATGGTCCTCATCCCCCTGCTGGTTAAAGAGAAGGTTATCGGGGTGCTGGAGGTAATCTGCAAGGAGGGATTTGACCGGAGCGACATTCTCTTCCTGGAGCAGGTTGCCGACCAGCTGGCGGTGGGCCTGGAGAATGCCCGCCTTTACAACGAGGTCTTGCAGCACAAGCGGGATTGGGAGATCACCTTTTCGGCGGTGACCGACCTGCTGGTGTTTATCAACTGCGACTACCGCATCCAGAGGGTGAACCAGGCGGTAATGGACTTCTTTACCATGCCCGAGGAGGACATCCTGGGCCAGAAGTGCTACCGCCTTTTTTACGGGCGGGAAACGAAGTGCAACCCCTGTCTGGCTGACCAGGTCTTCCGCACCCAGAAGACGGCGTACCTGCAGTCACGCACGCGCTTCAACCGGGTCCTGGACATCTTTGCCTACCCCGCGTACACGGAAGACAACAAGCCCTACGGCGTCACCTATTACGCCAAGGACGTGACCCGCTTTGTCGATTCCATCAAGTTTGTCTCCATGGGGGAGATGTCCGCGGGGGTGGCCCACGAGCTCAACAGCCCCCTCACGGCCATCGTGGGCAATTCGCAGCTGCTGCTGCGGGAAACCGATCCTTCAAGCCCCCACTACCAGCTGATCAAGGATATCAAGAACTGCGGCATGCGCTGTCAGCGCATTATCCAGAACCTGCTCACTTTTTCCCGGCAGGAGGAGTACACTTTTGAAGAGGTGGACCTGAACAAGGTCGTGGAGAGCGCCCTGGGCCTGCTCGCCTACCAGATCGAGAAGAGCAATATCGAGCTGGTGCTGAAGCTGGCGCCGAAGCTGCCGCCGCTGCTGGGCAACGCGCAGGGCCTGGAGCAAATCATCATCAACCTGCTGCTCAACGCCAAGGACGCCATCGAGAGCAAGGCGCAGCTTGGGGGAATGGAGGAGAAGGGAAGGATCGTCATCGAAACCCGCGCCTCAGACAAGGTTGTAGCCGTGCATGTCAGGGACAACGGCTGCGGCATCGATGATGAAGATCTGCCCCACGTGTTCAATCCCTTTTTCACCACCAAGCGGGTTGGCCGGGGCACGGGGCTGGGCCTTTCGGTCAGCCTGGGCATTGCCCAGTCGCACGGGGGGGTCATCGACGTGGAGAGCGTCGCCGGGAAGGGGAGCACCTTCAGCCTCATCCTGCCCCTGGAGAAGGCCTACCAGAACAACAACCATAACAACCATAACCACGGGAGAGAGGGGGGTTGATCGGGTGGCGGCGGAAGCACCTCACTTCCTGGTGGTGGATGATGAGCAGGAGGTCTGCAATTTTTTCTCCTACCTGCTGCAGAAAAAAGGCTACCGGGTCTCCGCGGCAAACAGCGGGCGCCAGGCGCTGGAGCTGCTGGGGAAGCACCGCTTTAACGTGGCCCTGGTTGACCTGAAGCTTCCCGATCTCAACGGCCTGGAGATCCTGCGCGAGATCAAGAAGGTGCAGCCGGCCTGCGAGGTGATTATCATCACCGGCTACTCCACGGTGAAGTCGGCGGTGGAGGCGATCCAGTCCGGCGCCTTCGACTACGTGGAGAAGCCCTTCGGCGACATCGTGGAGATGGAGCGGCTGCTGGAGAGGGCGCTCAACGTGCGCGCCGAGCTGGAGAAGCTGTCCATCTCGCACAAGGATCTCGGCTTCGTGGTGGGCACGAATAAAAAAATGCTCAACCTGGTGGCCGCGGCCCAGAAAATAGCGAAGAAGAATATCACCGTTTTGATCCAGGGGGAGACGGGGACGGGGAAGGAGGTCCTGGCCCGCTACATTCATGCCATGAGCCATCGCAGCGATCGACCCTTCCTGGCTTTCAACTGCGGGGCCTTTACCGAAACGCTGCTGGAGAGCGAGCTTTTTGGCCATGAGAAGGGCTCTTTTACGGGGGCCACCAGCAAGAAGAAGGGCATCTTTGAAATGGCCCACAAGGGGACGCTCTTTCTCGACGAGATCGACTCGGCCAGCCCGGCCATCCAGATTAAGCTGCTCCGCGTCCTGGAGACGGGCGAGTTCCTGCGGGTGGGGGGCGAGGAGATCATCAAGGTGGACGTGCGCGTCATCGCGGCGACCAATGCCGACCTGGCTGCAAGGGTGGAAGAGAACAAGTTCCGGGAGGACCTCTTCTACAGGCTGGATGTGGCCTCCCTCCACATCCCGCCGCTGCGCGAGAGGGCCGAGGACATCCCTATTTATGTGAATTATTTCCTGGAGAAGGAAACGGTGGAAAAGGGGATGCCCCCGAAGAAATTCACCGATGAGGCCATGGAGATACTGCAGCGGCACAGCTGGCCGGGCAATGTCCGTGAGCTGGCCAACACCGTGGCCCAGGCTGTTCTAATGAGCAAGGGGCCGTGGATTGAACCGGGGGACCTCCCGCCGCGCATCAGGCCGGATGTGATGAAGGATAAAGGGGAGGCGGCGCCGGTTGCTGACAGCACCGCCGCCGATGGGAAGACTCTCTTCCGGGCCCACCCCCAGGGGGAGAAGCTCTCCCGGCTGCTGGAGCAATTTGAAGAGCTGCTCACCACAGGCCTTGACCTGAAGGAAGGATTTGACTTTGCCTCCTTCCAGGAAGACCTGAAAGCGTGGCGGGACAAGGTCTCCGCCCAGCTCGTGGAACAGGCCCTGGAGGTGACCTACGGCAGCCAGGTTAAGGCTGCGGAGCTGCTCAAGATCACCCCGCGGGCGCTGCGCTACTACCTGGAGAAAAAGAAGCGCGATTCATGAACAATGGCCGCATAAAGGGGGGGCAGCGGGGCTCCGGGGTAGCGGGCGGGGCGGTGCCCCGATCCTATTACTTTTATGATACCCAATTGCCCATAGGGGCTGCCCCTTGGGGACAGCCCCGCGGGGCCGGGCTAGTAATTCCGGCGCAGCATTCTTCCCATCTCTTTAAATGAAACCGTCCGGTCGAACTGCAGCAGGCCGCGGCTGAAGATGCGCGCCCCCACGTAGACAAAGAAGGCGATGCCCAGCAGCAGGGCGGCAAAGGCGGAGGCCAGCTCCCACCACGGCAGGGTCGTGGCGGGGATGCGCAGCAGCATGGTCATGGGAGTGAAGATGGGAATATAGCTCATTACGCGCACCCAGGCCGCGTTGGGCGCGAGCAGAATGGCGCTGGAAGCAAACATGGGGATCATGGGAATAAGCACGACCATCCCCTGCGTCTGGCTGCCTCCCTCGGCATCCTTCATCGTTGCCCCCATGGCGGCAAAGATGGCTGCGTACATGATGTAGCCGCCGACAAAGAAAAGCGCCGCCGGCAGGAGGAGTTCCAGCTTTATGCCCAGGTCGGAGAGGTCGATGAAGCGGCTGGCTGCGGCCAGCCCCACCGCCAGCCAGACGGTGATCTGCAGCAGGCCGAGAAGACCGAAGGCAAAGATCTTGCCGAGGAGCAGGTCCACTGCCGTGACCGATGAAAGCAGTATCTCGACGATGCGGTTGCGCTTCTCCTTGAGCACGCCATACATGAGCACCTGCCCCGAGATAACCACGGCCAGAACCAGGAGTATGCAAAAGAACATGGGGGCGATGACCGCGGCGAAGGAGACCTCTTCGCCGCTGACGCTGCGCACCCGCAGCATTACCGGGGCCGTAGCCAGGTTGATCTCCTCTTCGCTCAGCCCCATCTTCTCCAGACGGTAGCGCGTCAGCGCCGCCTTAATCGCCCCCTCGAGGAGCGCTGTATTCATCCCCTTGGCATCGCGGTCGTAGTAGTCAATGATCCCGCTTTGCACGCTCTCCGCGGTGAAGACGAGGTAGCCATCCAGCTCTCTCTCCTGCACCTGCCGGGCCAGCTTCTCCCGCTCGGCGGCATCATGGAGAGTTACTTTTACCGAGTCGGCCAGATGGGCTTCCAGGTAGGGGAAGAAATCTCCCGTTTCATCGATAACCGCCACCTGCTGCTCCTGCCGGGCGACGCTGGTGCCGGCCAGGTAGCCGATCCCGCCGGCCAGGGCCATGATCAGGGGGATCATCAGGGTTGTAGCCAGGAAGACGGGGCTTTTGATGTTTTTCAGCAGCTCCCAGCGGAAAACCCGGCCTACATTACGCCACTTCAACTTCTTCACCCCTTTCGCGGACGGTTTCCACGAAGATCTCGTGCAGCGGCGGCTTCTCCACGGTGATGGCTTTTATGGACAGCCTTGAAGCCAGCTCCTGCAGCAGGCTGTTGATGCTGCCACGCCAGCGCATCACCGCCAGTCCCGGCTGCTCCCGCAGCAGGCGCAGGCCCGGCATCGTTTTCAGGAAAGAGCCGTCTTCAGCGGGTTCATAGCGCAGCTCCACGATATTCTCCTTGTAGCTGTCTTTAATCTCCTGCAGCTTCCCGGAGAGGACTTCCCGCCCGTGATTGATCAGAAAGATGGAATCGCAGAGCTCCTCCACCAGGTTCATCTGGTGAGCCGAGAGCAGCACGGTCGTGCCCTCTTCGCGGAGCTCGCGAATGATCTCCTTGAAGAAATCCTGGTTCACCGGGTCGAGGCCCGAGAAGGGCTCGTCGAAGAGGACCAGCGGCGGCCGGTGCAGGATGGAGGCGACGAACTGCACCTTTTGCTGCATCCCCTTGGAGAGCTTCTCCAGCTTCTGGTGGGCGTAGCCGCCCAGCTCCAGCCGCTCCAGCCACTGCTGCGCCTCGCGCCGTGCCTCCTGGGCCGTCTTCCCCTTCAGCCCGGCCAGGTAGACGAGGTTGTCGATGACCTTGACGTCCTCGTAGAGGCCGCGCTCCTCGGGAAGGTAGCCGATCTTGCTCTTGTCCAGCGGCTGAAAGCGGCCGTTGAAATTAAAGCTGACCTTGCCGGCGTCGGGAGAGAGGATGCCCATGATCATGCGGATGGCCGTGGTCTTGCCAGCCCCGTTGGGCCCGAGCAGGCCCATTATTTCTCCTCGGGAGACGCTGAAGCTGATTCCATCAACGGCTTTCTTGCTGCCAAAGCTCTTGGACAGGTTTTCTACATTGAGAATAAGATCCATGCCCCCGAAACCTCCTTTCACTCCTATATTCTTGTAAAGGGGCTGCTATCCTGCAGCGCCTTGCCTCTCTTTTTTACAGGTGGGTCTTTTCAGGAGAGCGCGCTGACCCGGCCAGGGGGAGCAAGGCGTAAAGAATCGCTGCTCCGAGGAAGGCCAGGAGGAAAGAGATGGGCCAGACCCACGCAATGGCGAAGTGCATCAAGAAGAGGCCGAAGAGCCACGGACCGATGGAGTGGCCCGCCCCGGACATGGACCTGAAAAGAGCATGGAAGCGTCCCCGGTGGGAGGCGGGGGCATGCTCGGCGATGAAGACATTAAGATTGACCGCATTTAGAATTTCGCCGGTGGTCCAGATAATAGTGGAGATAAAAAAGAGGGGGAGGCTGCGGCAGAAATAAAGCAAGCCGAAACCGCAGGCGAAAAAGATACCGGCCAGGCCCAGGTTGAAGATGCTCTTGAACCGCGAGGTGGCGGTGGAAACCAGCGGGGTGAGGAGGATTACCGTGATCCCGTTGGTGCTCATCAGGTAGCCGTAATACACGGCTCCCTGCAGGGGAAACAGCTCCTTCAGCAGGAGGGGCAGCGAAAAGGAGCTCTGGCTGTAGACGATGCTGTAGAGAATTCCGGCGAAGGCGCAGCCCAGGAGAAGCGGGTTTTTAAAGAATAATGCCGCGGTGCTGTTCCCGGCGGCTTCCTCCTGGGGAGGCGCCGCGGCATTTCCCGGGGCGGAAGGAAGCGTCTCCCTGACTAGAAAAGCAATCAAGATCATCGAAATGAGCATGGCCAGGGCGCTGCCCCAGAAAAGCAGGAGAACGTAATGCTGGTAGAGGAAACCGGCCGCAAGCAGTCCCAGGGAGAAGCCGAGGTTGTACCCCACGTAGTGCAGGGAAAAGGCCGCTTCCCGCTTCCCGGGGCCGGTGAGATCCATGTACATGGCGGTGTTGGCCGGAGTCGCCGCGGAGGTAAAGAAGATGGCGGCGAGAATGAGCCAGATTCCCTTCTCGCTGCCGTAGAAGAAAGCGGCGGCGGCGTAGGCGGCGGCGGCAAGCCCGCTGAACAGGAGGAAGGCGGTCTTGCGGCCGGCGCTGTCGGCCATTTTCCCGCCCGCCAGGTAGCCGGGGAGATGGAGAAAGAGGGCCACCATGACGATGAAACCGGCTTCATTTGGAGGGAAGCCGAGCTTGTCGGTGAGGATCATGGTGAGAAAGGTGCGCACAAAGCTGCCCGAAGCGTTGATTAAAGCGGCCAGCGTCAAAATGTAGACACTGGCGGGCAGGTGGCGATATCTTTCCAGTATGCCCGTCATGCGAAGATAGGGCCTCCTTTAACAAGAAAATGGGGGCCGCCTGCCTGTGGACGGCAGCCGGCGCCGGCGCGGGCCTCTTCCGGCAGGGCGTTGAAAGAAAACCCTGCCCTTGGAAGAGAGGATTCTGCCCTGCGCCAGGGAATATTATACTTTAAAAATCTGCCCAGGTGGCGGGAAAACCCTTCTCCCGCCGCCGCGAGTGGCCTGGGCCGCCCCGGGGAGGCGATGACATGGCTGAACTATCTGCCAGGAAAGAGATTACTGTAATCCGGGAAGGCGAAAGGCGTCTCACCGACGACGAGGTGGTCGTGGAGGCGCCGCTGACGATCTACCTTAACGGCCGGGAACTGGTGACGCTCCTCTGCACGCCCGACAAGCTGGAGAGCCTGGCCCTCGGCTTCTTGCGCTCCGAAGGCTTGCTCAACTCTCTCGATGATGTGGCCGCGCTGCGCCTGCGCGACGACAGGGGGGCGGTGGAGGTGGAGCTGAAGAATAAAGGCGGCCTGCTGGAGAAGCTCTACGGCCGGCGCACAATAACCTCGGGCTGCGGCAAGGGCACCATCTTCTACAGCGCCCTCGACGCCCTGCGCAGCAGCCCCGTGCGCGGCGACAGTGTTACGCTTACCGCCGGCGAGGTCCATGCCCTGATGAGAGAGCTGCAGGAAAGGGCCACCCTGTTCAAGGCTACCGGGGGCGTGCACGCCGCCGCCCTGGCCGGCGGCGGAAAGATCCTCATCTTCTGCGAAGATATCGGGCGGCACAACGCCGTGGACAAGATTATCGGGGAGTGCCTGCGGCAGGGAATGGCCATGGAGGACAAGGTGCTGGTCTGCAGCGGCCGCCTGAGCTCGGAGATCCTGCTCAAGGCGGCGAAGCTGCGCCTGCCCATGCTGATTTCGCGGGCGGCCCCGACCACGCTGAGCATCGAGCTGGCTCAAACGCTGAACATCACCCTTGTCGGTTTTGTCCGCGGGCGGCGGATGAATATTTACACTCACCCCCACCGGGTGATAGATGCCCGCAACGCTTGAAAAAGCGGCAGGGTTGCCGCCCTCTGTCACTCCTTTCGCTCGTCAAGGTTTAAATGGATTCTCCTGGCCGTTACGTTGATCTCGTCCAGGTAGAAGCCGGTGAGATATTCAAGTTCCTCTTTGAGCCGCTGCTGCGCCTCTTTTAAAATCTGCCGCATGTTTTTGCCGGGGGGCATCTGCTCCAGGGATAAGACCACGTCCACGTTCAGGATCATCTTGCCGCCCTGGCTTTTGATCTCCACGCGGCCGGCACGGTGGATGCCGGGAACCTGGCCCATGATGTGGCTGACCAGCTCGGTGACGACGTGCTCGGCAATGTAAAAATTGCCCAGGTTGCTGTAGACGGGGCGGATGATGGATCGCTCCACGGCCACGTCCCGGGGTTCTCCCGAGGGCAGGCTGAAAAAAGAGCGCAGCGGGTCGATGAGGTAGCCGGGAAAATCTTTTTTGATGGCGAAAGTGGGCAGGGGGATGACGTGGCGGTTCTCTTCCTGCCGCAGCCGTCGCGCTTTATTAATTTCTTCCGGGCTGGCGATCTCTTCAATGTGGATGTAGTGATGGGGATGGGGCAGCCCCAGCCTCTCGGCAATGGCCTGGGCCATCCGCTCGGAGGTGGCCAGGATGAGCAGCCTGGGCGGCTCCAGTTCGGCCAGCTTTTCTCGCAGCTGCCGGGCGTGGTCCTTGTCTTGCAGGAGGGCCCGCTTGATGGCCCCGTAGCGGGTGTTTTCCCGCTTCGCCGAGCGACCGGCCAGGACCTGGTTTCCCTTGATCAAAAGACCGTCATCGAGAATATAATCAATCTGGTACTGGTAGGCCAGGAGCGGGGCATGGTGGCTTTTCCCGGTGCCCCTGCGGCCAACCAGGGCATAGATCTCCATCGCCCATCTGCCTTTCCTGCTCGGGCCGGCGACCCCGCCTGCATCCCTGGCGGCGGCAGCCACCGGTGCTAAAATTATACCATAAAAAAAGAGCGGTGATGTTGCCGAAAAGGGCTTGGCAAAGAAAGCCGGGGTCTCATCACCAGGGGAATCTTTTGTGACCAAAGGCCGCCCTGGAAAGAGCTGCCCGCCGGCTAATAGGGGGAGGGGGATTTGGACAAGGGATAAATCACTGGCTTCTGGTGTTCCTTGCCTCTTCCGGGGGGACATGTTAAAATACGCCTAAATACATAGCTCGGAGCGGGAACCATGCTGCTGCCCATCTACGATGCGCTCTCTTCGTACATGGAACGGCGCCGCCCATTCAGCCTCGACGATTACGCTGCCGAAAGGGAGGCCGTTCGCGAGATCATTGAGGCGGTGCGCCGGAGGGGCGACGCGGCGGTTAAGGAATATACCGCACGCTTTGACGGCGCCGTTCTCGACGACTTGCGCGTGAGCGAGGCGGAATTCAAGGCCGCCGAAAAAGCCGTGGAGCCCCTTCTCCTGGAGGCGCTGCGGAAGGCAAAAGAGAATATTGAAAAATTTCACCGCCGCCAGCTGCGCGCCTCGTGGTGGGAGAGCGCTCCCGGCATCCTGGTAGGGCAGCGTTTCCGGCCGCTGCATTCCACCGGCGCCTACGTGCCGGGGGGGACGGCGGCATATCCCTCGTCGGTGCTCATGACGGTGCTGCCGGCGCGGGTGGCCGGTGTCAAGGAAATCTACCTCTGCACCCCGCCGGGGGCCGACGGGAAGGTGCACCCGCTCACGCTCCTGGCGGCCCGCGAGGCCGGCGCCACCGCCGTCTTCAAGGCCGGCGGGGCCCAGGCCATTGCCGCCCTGGCCTGGGGCACCGAGACCATCCCCGCGGTGTCAAAAATTGTCGGCCCGGGGAACATCTACGTCACCCTGGCCAAGCGCGAGCTCTACGGGCGCGTGGGCATCGATCTTCTGGCCGGCCCCAGCGAGATTGCCGTGGTGGCCGATGCGCAGGCCAACGCCGCCTACATTGCCGCCGACCTGCTCTCCCAGGCGGAGCATGACATTCTCGCCCGGCCTCTTTTAATTACCACCTCCGCGGAGCTGCTCCGCCGGGTGGAGGAAGAGCTGGAGCGGCAGCTGCAGGAGCTGCCGCGGCGCGAGATTGCCGCGCGCGCCCTGCAGGAGCAGGGGGCGGCGCTGCTGGTGGGCAGTCTTGAGGAGGCCTGGCAGGCGGTGAACGAGCTGGCCCCCGAGCACCTGGAGCTGCACATCGCCCAGCCCTGGGCCCATCTCGACAGCATCGAGAATGCCGGCGCTGTCTTTATCGGCCCCTGGACGCCCGAGGCCGCCGGCGACTACTGGGCCGGCTCCAACCACGTTCTCCCCACGGGGGGAACGGCGCGCTACGCCTCTCCCCTGGGCGTGGGCGATTTCCTGAAGAACACCCATTTTATCTACTACAGCGCCGCGGCCCTTGCCGAGGCGGCACCGCATATTGAGAGGCTGGCGCGGGCGGAGGGGCTGGAAGGGCACGCCCGGGCGGCGGCCATGAGGAGGCATGATTATGAAACGCGAAGCGGCCGTGAAGCGCTCCACCCTGGAGACAACGGTGGAGCTGAAGCTGACGATTGATGGGCGCGGCGAAGCAGACCTGGAAACAGGGCTTCCCTTTTTGGAGCACATGCTGGCCCTCTGGTGCCGGCATGGCTTTTTTGACCTGCGCCTCCGGGCCCAGGGCGATCTTGAAGTAGAGCCCCATCACCTGATGGAGGATATCGGCCTCTGCCTGGGCAGGGCCCTTTACCAGGCTCTCGGCGACAAGTCCGGCATCCGCCGCTACGGCTTCAGCGCCGTGCCCATGGACGAGGCCCTCGTTTTTGCCGCCGTCGACCTCTCCGGGCGCCCCTACCTGCATTACGAGATGCCGCTGCCCCCGGGGCCTGTGGGAACCATGGATCCCGAGCTCTTTGAGGAATTCTGGAGAGCCTTTGTCAACGAGGGCCGGCTGAACCTGCACCTGAAGATGAGCCACGGGCGCAACAAGCACCACCTGGTGGAGGCTTCTTTCAAGGCCGCGGGTCGCGCCCTGGGCGAAGCCTGCGCCAGGCTGGAAGGCTGGGACGGGGTCCTCTCCACCAAGGGGAGGCTGGAGTAGTGGCGGCGATCCAGGCCATCCCGGCCATCGATCTGAAGGGAGGGCGCTGCGTCCGCCTCTTCCAGGGCGATCCCGGCCGCGAGACCGTTTACAGCGCCGACCCGGTGGCGGTGGCCCGGCGCTGGGAGCAGCTTGGAGCCAAGCTGCTGCACATAGTTGACCTCGACGGCGCCTTCAGCGGCAGCGCCGCGCACGGCGGCGTCATTGCCGAGATGGGGCGCACCCTGGCCATCCCCTTCCAGCTGGGCGGGGGGATCCGCTCCCGCGAGGCCGTGCAGCGGGCCCTCCAGGCCGGCGCCGCCCGCGTCATCCTCGGCACGGTCATCGTGGAGCAGCCGGAGATCGCTGCCGCCCTGGCGGCGGAATTCAAAGGAAAGATACTTGCCGGGATCGACGCCCGCGGGGGAGTGGTGGCGGTGCGCGGCTGGACCGCGCGGGCGGAAATGAGGGCGGCCGAGCTGGCCCGCCGGGTGGAGCAGTGGGGCATCGGCGAGATTGTCTACACCGACACGCAGCGGGACGGCACCCTCGGCGGGCCCAACCTGAAGGGGCTGGAGGAGATTCTTGCCGCCGGCTCCTTCAAGGTGATTGTTGCCGGGGGGATCTCCTCGCGGGAAGATCTCCTTGCCCTCAAGCCCTACGCGCCGCGGGTGAGCGGCGTGATCATCGGCAAGGCCCTCTACGACGGCCGGCTCACCCTGCCGGAAGCCATGGCCGCCCTGGCCGATTAAGCGTCCCGGGAAAGGGGAGTTGATCAACAACCGGCCGGGCAAGCGGCCGGGCTCCACCCCGGAAGGGGGGAGCTAAAAAGGCACTGTAACATCAACGGAGGATAGACTAATGAACTGTAATGATGTCACTACCAAAAACAGCGCGTCCCTGCCACTGGACGGGCTTAAATACGATGCCGCCGGGCTCATCCCCGCGGTTATCCAGGACAACCGCAGCGGCGCTGTGCTCATGGTGGGCTACATGAACCGGGAAGCGCTGCGGCGGACCATGGAAAGCGGCCGGGTCTGGTTCTGGAGCCGCAGCCGGCAGCAGTACTGGTTGAAGGGGGAGAGCTCCGGCAACTACATGACCGTCTGCTCCATTTACGCCGACTGCGATGCCGATACGCTCCTGGTGAAGGTAATCCTCGAAGGGCCGGGAGTGGCCTGCCACACGGGGCGCTACTCCTGCTTCTTCAATCTTCTTCACGAGGCAAAGGCGGCCGGGAAAGAAGGCTGCGGCCATGATTGACTATCACCTGCATACGCCTCTTTGCCGCCATGCCCTCGGTGCTCCGGCCGACTACCTGGAGGCGGCCCGGGGCAAGGGGCTGCGCGAGATCGGCTTCGCCGACCATTATCCCCTGGGCCTGCTCGGGGTGAAGCCGCATGCCGAGGTGACCATGTCCCCCGAGGAGCTGCCCCAATATGTCAGCGAAATAAAGGCGCTGGCCGCCGGGGAGAAGGAGATCCGGGTCAAGCTGGGAGCGGAGGTGGACTACCTCCCCGGCAAAGAGAAGGAGTTGGCCCGCCTGCTGGCCCGCGAGCCCTTCGACTATGTCATCGGCTCCATTCACTTCATGGACGACTGGGACTTCACCCATCCCTACTTCGCGGCGCGTTTTGAAGAGGCCGACCTGGAGGCGGTCTACCGCCGCTACTTCGAGCTGCTCTGGCAGGCCTGCCGCAGCGGCCTTTTTGACATCATCGGCCATATTGACGTGATCAAGAAGTTCGGCTACCGGCTTCCCCCCGCCGCCTTGGAGCCTTACCTCCAGCGCACCGCCCGCATCCTCAAGGAGTGCGGGCTCTGCTATGAGCTGAACAGCGCGGGGCGGGCCGCTCCGGCGGCGGAGTTCTACCCGGGGCGGCGCCTGCTCGAGCTCTGCTGCCGTGAAGGGGTGCCGGTGACGCTGGGTTCCGATGCCCACGCCCCCGACCAGGTGGGGCGCTACTTTGATGAGGCCCTGCAGCTGCTCCGGGAGGTGGGCTACCGCGAACTGGCCGTTTTTACGGCGCGGCAGAGGAGCTTTATACCGCTGGATGGCGGCGCCGGTAAAGAGGCCCCTTCCGCTTCCTAGCCGCTTGGGGCGCGGCTGCGGTGCCTGTCTGCAGGGACAATGCTCCAGGATATTCCTTCTCCCCGGGAGAAAGCGAGGCGGGATTGCATGGACGAGCTCTACTCTTGCCGGGTGGAGACATGCCGCGGCTGCTGGACCATTCTCTTCCACCGCGGGGGCATCTACGAGATCTTCTTTCCCGGCACCGCCCCGCGGCGGCTCCCCCCGCAGCGCCCGCTGCCCTGGCCCGGCCTGGAGCGGGAGCTGCAGCGCTACCTGGAGGGGGAGAGACCGGCCTGGGAGGGGTATCCCCTGGACATGAGCGGCTATCCCCCCTTCACCCGCGCCCTTCTCGGCGCGGTGCGGCGGATTCCGTACGGGGAGACGCGCAGCTACCGCGAGGTGGCCGCCGCCGCCGGTTCGCCGCGCGCCTGGCGGGCTGCCGGCCAGGCGCTGAAGGCCAACCGCCACCCCCTGCTGGTCCCCTGCCACCGCGTCATCCGCAGCGACGGGCGGCCGGGCGGCTTCAGCGGCCCGCCGGGCTGGAAGGAGATGCTCCTGGAGCTGGAAAGGGGCCCGGCGATGGGCTGAACAAGTTTCTCTGAAATTGCGTCGCCGCTTTGCTATAATAGAACAGGCAAGCTTACGATCACAGATGGGAAGGTGGTCACCTTGGGGTTAAAGCGGAAAGTTAAACCGGGCCTGGTGATTTCTTTTGTCATCGTCTGCCTGCTGCTGGCGGGCTCGGCCTTTGTGGTGACCCAGATCGCTTTGGGGACAGAGCTGGGCAGGAAGATGACGGCCTGGACCGGCAAGGAGAACATGGGGATCAAGCGGGGGCTCGATATTGCCGGCGGGCTCTACGTGCTCCTGGAGGCGGTGGAGACGGGCGAGGCGGAGGTTGACGCCGACGCCATCGAGCGAGCCGCGGCAGTGATCCGCATGCGCGTGGACGAGCTGGGCGTGGCCGAGCCGGTGATCGTGACGCAGGGCAGCAAGCGCATCCGCATCGAGCTGCCCGATATCGAGAACCCGGAGGAGGCCCGCGAGATCATCGGGCGCACTGCCAGGCTCTCCTTCATCGGGCCTGATGCCAAGGAGATCCTCACCGGGGCCAACCTGGTCCGTGCCCAGGCCATGCGCGATCCCAGCGGCAGGGATCCCTATCCCTTTGTCTCCCTGGAATTCGACGATGAGGGAACGCGCAAATTTGCCGAGGCGACAGGCAAGTTTCTCGGCCAGCCCATTGCCATTCTCCTCGACGACGAGGTCATCTCTGCGCCCGTGGTGCAGAGCGTGATCACCGACGGCAAGGCCCGCATCACCGGCCAGTTTACCTTCGAGGAGGCGGCCAAGCTGGCTCTGCTGCTGCGCAGCGGCTCCCTGCCGGTGGAGCTGCGCGAGCTGGAGTCTCGCCTCGTGGGGCCCACCCTGGGGCAGGAGACGATGAAGATCAGCATTTATGCCGGCGCCGCCGGCCTGGCGGCGGTACTGCTGTTCATGATTCTTTTCTACCGCTTTGCCGGCTTCATCTCCGGCGTGGCCCTGCTGTTCTACCTCACGCTGGTCCTGGGGGCGCTGACGCTGCTGCCGACAACGCTGACCCTCCCCGGCATAGCCGGCCTCATTCTCTCCATCGGCATGGCTGTGGACGCCAACGTGATTATCTTTGAGCGCATCAAGGACGAGCTGCGCGCCGGGCGCACCGTCCGCAGCGCCATGGAAGGCGGCTTCAGGCATGCTTTCCGCACCATTCTCGACTCCAACGTGACGACGATTATCGCCACCGTGGTTCTCTTCGCCCTGGCCAGCGGCCCGGTGCGCGGTTTTGCCGTCACCCTCTTCATCGGGGTCATCTGCAGCATGTTTACCGCGATTACGCTGACGCGCGGCCTGATGCGCCTCGCCTACCGGGCCGGGCTGATGCAGAGCGGACGCTACGTGGGGGTGAAAACAGCATGATGGGCTACATTCGCCGCCGCCGGATACCTTATATTCTATCGCTGCTTGTCATTCTCGCGGGGGTGATCTCTCTCATTGTCTCCGGCCTGAACCTGGGGATCGATTTCACCGGGGGGACCATCTTCCATGTCAACCTGGCCGAGGAGTTTACCCTGGACGAGGTAAAGGAGTTGACGGACAGCATCCCCGAGCTGGAGGGCGCCGCATTGCAGCTGGTGCAGGGGCGCGACGTGCAGGGACGGGTGACCACCGAAGGGGTGGTCATCAAGACCTCCTACGTGGAAGAGGAGCGCCGCAGTGCCATCCTGAAAGCTTTCCGGGAGCGCTTTCCATCGCTGGGCACGGACGACCTGCGCGTGGAGAGCGTCGGCGGGGTGATCAGCAGCGAGCTGGCCCGCCAGTCCCTTATTGCCCTGGTCGTGGCCATAGCCGGGATGATCGCCTACATCACCATCCGCTTCGAGTTCAAGTTTGCCCTGGCGGCGATCATACCGCTGCTGCATGATATCTTCGTCGTCGTGGCCATCTTTTCCCTCTTTCAAATCGAGGCCAACAGTCCCTTTATCGCCGCTCTGCTAACCATATTCGGCTACTCGGTGAACAATACCATCGTCATCTTTGACCGCATCCGGGAGAACCTGGGTAGGAAGAAGAGGGAGGAGTATGCCGCGGTGGCGGATCAGAGCATCCGGCAGAGCCTCATCCGCACCATCAACACTTCTTTGACCACGCTGCTGACGCTGCTGGCGCTGCTGGTGGGATTCTACTATTTCATCGGCAGCTCCGATCTCATTGCCTTCGTCACTGCCCTCATTATTGGCGTGCTGGTAGGGACTTATTCGTCCATATTTATCTCCGCGCCGTTCTGGTGGGACCTGACGGAGCTGGCCTCGCGGCGGGTCCGGCGCCGCCCGGCCTGAGGCGGCGCCCCCGCCGGCGGGGAAAGGCCCCGCCATGGCGCGCCGGGCTCAAGGGAGGGATTTATCAATGGGCTCATGGTTGATTGTCCTGGCGCTTCTTTTCAGCCTCCTCATTGCCATCTTTGCCGCGGCCAATTACCAGCCCGTGAGCGTGAACTATCTTTTTGGCGAGGTGCAGCTGCCGCTCATCGTCCTCATCATCGGGGCCGCCGCGGCCGGCGCCCTGGTAACGGTGCTGATCGGCCTCTACGGCAGCATCCGCACCGCCCTGCAGCTGCGCAGCGGCAGGAAGCGGCAGGAGGAACTGCAGCGCCGCCTGGAAAGGCTGGAGCAGGAGAAGGCCTCCCTGCAGCAAGAGCTGGAGCGCCTGCAGGCGCCGGCCGAGCCGGGAGAGGCGGCTGAAGCCGCGGCGGCGCTGGAAGAATCCGCCGTGCCGGAGGCAGCGGCAGCGGCGGAGGCGGCAGAAGAGGAGGGAGGGGGAGAGTCCCTGCAATGAGCCTTGCGCAAAAGCGCTGGGGTGACCCCCTTCCCGCAGCCTCGGCGGAAGCCGCGGCCCTGGCGGAGGAACTGGGCATCCTGCCCGCCCTGGCCCGCGTCCTGCTCCGCCGCGGCATCAAAAGCGCAGGCGCTGCCCGCGCTTTTCTTTATCCCTCGCAGGAGCAGCTCCACTCTCCCTGGCTGATGAAGGGGATGGAAGCGGCGGTGGAGCGGATCTGCGCCGCCCTGGAGCGGGGCGAGAAAATCGTGGTGCACGGCGACTATGACGTCGACGGCATCACCGCCGCGGCGCTCCTGGTGGAGGCCTTGCGGGAGCTTGGCGCCGCCGCCGTCGACTTCTTCCTGCCCAGCCGCTTCCGCGAGGGCTACGGGCTGCACCGGGAGGCGCTGGAGCAGATTGCCGCAGGGGGAGCCCGCCTGGTCATCACCGTGGATTGCGGCATCAATGCCGCCGCCGAGATAGCTTGCGCCCGCAGCCTGGGCCTGGACCTGGTGGTCACCGATCACCACCAGCCCTTTGGAGAACTCCAGGGAGCCGCGGCGGTGCTGAATCCGCTGCAGAAAGGCTGTCCCTATCCCTTCAAGGAGCTTTCTGGGGCGGGGATCGCCTTTAAACTGGCCTGCGCGCTCATGGAGCGGGCGGGGGCGCCTTTCCCCGCCGACCTGCTGGACCTGGCCGCCCTGGGCACCGCCGCCGACGTGGTGCCCCTGCTGGGGGAGAACCGCGTGCTTGTGGCCTGCGGCCTGGAGCAGCTGCGGCGGGCGCCTCGCTTGGGGCTGCTGGCGCTGGCCCGCGCCGCCGGCCTGGCGCAGGAGCACATTAGCAGCTACGCGCTGGCCTTCATCCTGGCCCCGCCTCTCAATGCCGCCGGCCGCCTTGGCGAAGCCGACCCGGCCCTGGCCCTGCTCCTGGAGCGGGAGGAGGCGGAGGCGGAGCGGCTGGCCCTCCTTCTCCACCGCACCAACCGGCAGCGCCGCGAGGTGGAGATGCAGATCCTGGAGGAAGCCGAGGCCATGCTGGCCGCGGATCGCCGCGCCGCCGGGGAGAAGGTTATTGTTCTTGCCGGGGAGGGCTGGCCGCACGGGGTCATCGGCATTGTCGCTTCGCGGCTGGTTGAACGCCATTGCCGCCCCGCTGTCCTCGTGGCCCTGGAAGGCGATGAGGGGCGCGGCTCGGCGCGCAGCATTCCCGGTTTTGATATCACCGCCGCCCTGGACCGCTGCGCCTCCCTGCTGGAGCGCTTTGGCGGCCATGCCGCTGCGGCCGGCTTTACCATCGCCCCCGCGCGGGTGGGCGAGCTGCGGGAGGCGCTGAACCGCTACGCTGCGCCCCTTTTGCCGGAGGAAAAGCTGCGCCCCTTCCTCGAACTGGACACCCTCCTGGAGCCGCATGAGATCAGCCTCGAGCTGGCCCGGCAGCTGCAGCTGCTGGAACCCTTCGGGACGGGCAATCCCCGGCCCCTCTTCTGCAGCGCCGGCTGGGAGCTCAAGTCCTGGCGCCTTGTGGGAGAGACGCAGGAGCATCTGAAATTAAACCTGGCCTGTGGCGAGTACAGGGCCGATCCCATCTTCTTCAGGGGAGCGCCGCTGGCCTCCGCCCTGGGCCGCGGGCGGCGCTTCGACCTGGCTTTTTCCCTCCGCGAGGGGAGCTATCTTGGCCAGCCCGTGGCGGAGATGGTGCTGAAGGATCTGCGCAGCGCCGACAGCGGCAGCTGCGGCCGGGTTACCGTCATCGACCGGCGCGGCGCCGCCGACCGCCGGACCCTGCTGAAGAAAATTCTAAGCTCCGTGGAGGGGGAGCCGGCGGCCGTCTTTGCCGGCACGGGAAGCCGCGCGGCGGCGCTGAAGCGGCTCCTGCCCCCGCCGGCGGTGCAGAGGGTTGCTTTTCTCAGCAGCGGCGGAGATAATTATAATGGAGAGAGGGAGGCGGCGCTCCTGGCGCGATGCCGGGTGCTGGTGCTCTACGACCTGCCCCTCTCGGGGAAGCTGCTCGAACCCTTTTTCCAGAATTGCCCCGCCGGAGAAGCCATACATATCTGGCTGCTTTACGGTGAAAGCGACCTGGAGCGGAACCGGCTGCTGCTGGACCTGGGCCTCCCCTCGCGCAGCGCCCTGGTGGAAACCTACCGCGCCTGGTGCGAGGCGGCGTCCGGGAGCACGGGGCCGGCTTTGCCCGGACCGCCGGGCGGCAGCTTTTCCCCGGGAGCGAGCCGGAAGTTCTGGCAGCGCTGCCTGAAGATCTATGCCGAAGCGGGCCTCTGCCGCGGCGAGGCGCCCTCTCCGCCTGCCGGCGGCGTACTGGAGAGCGCTTTCGAGCACTCGCCCTCCTTCCGCAGGGCCCTGGCGCTGCGGGAAAGCTGCTGCCGCTACCAGGAGTTCCTGCTGGGCGCTTCTCCGGAAGAGCTGGCGGCACACTGGAAGGAGCTGCTGGAAAGATAGGCGGCAGGGGGCGGGCCCCTGGCGGGCCCGCCGGGAGGAGGCGGCCCCGGCCGGCGTCGGGTAAATATGATGAAAGCGGCAAGTGAACAAAGATGGCGCTGGTAAAAGAGAGAAAACTGGGCGAGCTGAAAAAGCTGCTGGCGCGCCATTATCCCACGGCGGAGGACTGGGCGCTGGTGGAGAGGGCCTATGCCTTTGCCTGCCAGGCCCATGCCGGCCAGCGCCGCGAATCGGGGGAATACTTTATCACCCATCCCCTGGGTGTAGCCCTCATCCTGGCGGAGCTGGGACTCGACATGACGACCATCATCGCCGGGCTGCTGCACGACGTGGTGGAAGATACGGCGGTAACCCTGGAGGAGATCCGCGAGAACTTCGGCGAGGAGACAGCCGCCCTCGTGGACGGCGTCACCAAGCTGAGCCGGCTTGATTTCGCCTCCCAAGAGGAGCAGCAAGCGGAGACGCTGCGGAAAATGTTCATCGCCATGGCTGAGGATATCCGCGTTGTCTTGATCAAGCTGGCCGACCGGACGCACAATATGCGCACCCTGCGCTACCTCAATGCCGAGAAGCAGAAAGAGATCGCCCGGGAGACGATGGAGATCTACGCTCCCCTGGCGCACCGCCTGGGCATATACAAGATCAAGTGGGAGCTGGAAGACAGCGCCTTCCGCTACCTGCAGCCGGAGGCCTACTACGAGCTCGCGGAGAAGCTGGCCAAGAAGAGGCGGGAGCGGGAGCAGTTTATCAACCGCATCATCGCCATTCTCCGCGAGAGGCTGGAGGCGGTGGGGCTGAAGGCGGAGATCAGCGGCCGCCCCAAGCACCTTTACAGCATATACCAAAAAATGAAGGAGCAGGGCAAGGAGTTCAACGAAATTTACGACCTCACTGCCATCCGCGTCATAGTCGACACGGTCAAGGACTGCTACGGGGCCCTGGGAACGGTGCATGCCCTCTGGAAGCCCATCCCGGGGCGCTTCAAGGACTACATTGCCATGCCCAAGCCGAACATGTACCAGTCGCTGCATACGACGGTGGTGGCGGCGGAGAACGAGCTGGTGGAGGTGCAGATCCGCACCTGGGAGATGCACCGCACCGCCGAGTACGGCATCGCCGCGCACTGGCGCTACAAGGAGAAGATCACCGACGAGGGCGAGTTTGAGAAAAAGCTGGCCTGGCTGCGCCAGCTGCTGGAGTGGCAGAAGGACTACCGCGACGCCCGCGAATTCATGGAAAACCTGAAGATGGACCTCTTTACCGACGAGGTCTTTGTCTTTACGCCGCGCGGCGACGTTATCGATCTCCCCGCCGGCTCCATCCCCATCGATTTTGCCTACAAGATCCACACCGACATCGGCAACCACTGCATCGGCTCGCGGGTGAACGGGCGGCTGGTGCCCCTGGATTACGTGCTGAAAACAGGGGACATCGTGGAGATCATCACCTCCAAGCACGGCGCTCCCAGCCGGGACTGGCTGAACATGGTCAAGAGTGCCCAGGCCAAGAACAAGATCCGCAGCTGGTTCAAGCGGCAGCGGCGCGAGGAGAATATTGAAAAGGGCCGCGAGATGCTGGAGCGCGAGTACCGCCGTCTCAATGCCGAGCCGGGGCTGTTGAAAAGCGAGCTGCTCGAAGAGGTAGTCAAGAAATTCAACCTGCTCACGGTGGACGATCTCTACGCCGCGGTAGGCTACGGGGGGATTTCGCCGCAGCAGGTTATCGGCAAGCTCCGCGAGGAGTACCGCCGCCAGTGCGGCCTCAAGGAAGAGCCGCTGCCGGAGATTAAGCCGGAGCGGCGGCCTTCCGCCGCCCATCCCGGGGTGGTCATCGAGGGCGTTGACAACCTCCTGGTGCGCTTCGCCCGCTGCTGCAATCCCGTGCCCGGTGACGCCATCGCCGGCCTGGTGACGCGGGGGCGGGGGGTCTCCGTGCACCGCCGCAACTGCCCCAACCTGGCCCAGTTTAAATCAGCCAGCGGGCGGCTGCTGCAGGCCAGCTGGGAGGAGCAGGTGGATCGCTCCTACCAGGTGTCCATAGAGGTGCAGGCCCATGACCGCACCAACCTGCTGGCCGATGTCATCGCCGCACTGAGCGAAAACGGGGTCCAGATTTACGCCGTGGACGGGCGCGCCGATTCCGATCAGACGGCCGTCATCCACCTTACCATCGGGGTGCGGGATCGCTTGCAGCTGGAGCAGATCATGAACCGGATCAAGAGAGTGAAGGACATCTACAGCGTGCGCCGCCACGTTTATGGGAAAAATTAGACAGGGAGGCATGTGCCCGTGCGAGCGGTTGTGCAGCGGGTGGAAGAGGCCCGCGTGACGGTGAAGGGGGAGGAAACGGGACGCATCGGCGCCGGACTGGTCGTTTACTTGGGCGTGGGCCGGGGCGACAGCGCCGCCGACTGCGCCTACCTTGCCGAAAAGGTTGCTGGGCTGCGTATCTTTGAGGATGAAAAGGGCCTGATGAACCTCTCCGTCAAGGATATTGGCGGGGGTGCGCTTTGCATCTCCCAGTTCACACTTTACGGCGACTGCCGCAAGGGGCGGCGCCCCAGCTTTACCGAGGCCGCCCCTCCCGAGGAGGCGGGCCTGCTCTTCGAGGAGTTTTGCGCGCAGCTGCGGCAGCGGGACGTGCCCGTGGCCACGGGCCGCTTTGGGGCGATGATGCGCATCGAGCAGGTTAACGCCGGCCCCGTGACCATCCTCCTGGACAGCCGCAAGACATTCTAAAAGAAGCAAGAAGCCGGAAGATAGATGCAAGATATTTATCATATCAAGGGCGTTTCTTTTTCTGCCAAGTCTTGGTTACAGGTGTAGTGGTGGGGAATGCCCCGCAAGAAAACGATCGCCTGCGGAAATTGCCATGGCCGCGTGAAATTGCCGGTATCCTGCCTGCAGGCGCCTGCAGGGATTGAAATTATTGCCAGCCCGGGACTTTTCCCGCCTGGAGATAATAGATTTACAGGAACGGATCGCACAGGGGGTGTTTGGGCATGGCCGGCCCGCTGAGCCGCTGGATTAACAAGCTCCTGCTGAGGCGCCGCCAGCGCGAGGAGCAGCCTTATTTTCTGGCGGAATATTTCTCTGGCGAGATTAGCGAGGATGAAGAGCTCGCCAGCAGCGAGGGACTTACGCCCGCCGAGATGGAGCGGCTGCGGCGCGAGTTCGAGGAGTAAAGGGAAAGCCGGTAGACAGAGGAGCGCTAGTTGATTTATAATTGTGGATAATTTTTTCGGGAAGGAGAAAGGGAATTGCAGTATCGAGCTCCCCGGGGGACGAGAGATATATTTGCGGAAGAAGTGGAGAAGTGGCAGCAGCTGGAGGAAACTTTTCGCCGGTTTTGCAAGCTTTACGGCTACAGGGAAATACGCACGCCTCTTTTTGAGCAGACGGAGCTGTTTACCCGCAGCGTGGGCGAGGAGAGCGACATCGTCTCCAAGGAGATGTACACCTTCCAGGACCGCAGCGGCCGCAGCATGACCCTGCGGCCCGAGGGCACCGCCCCGGTGGTGCGTGCCTACCTGGAGCACAATATGAAAGAGGGGCCGCAGCCGGTAAAGCTTTACTATATCGGCCCCATGTTCCGCTACGACCGCCCGCAGGCGGGGCGCTACCGCCAGTTCCACCAGGTGGGGCTGGAGCTTTTCGGCGCCGCCGGCCCGGCCGCCGACGCGGAGATCATTACCCTCTCCCTGGGCTTCTTGAAGGCGCTGCACATCGAAGACTTTGACCTGGAGCTCAACAGCGTGGGCTGCCCGCAGTGCCGCCCCGCCTACTGCAGCAAGCTTCTCGACTACCTGCAGCCGCTGGCGGAAAATTTCTGCCCGGACTGCCGCCGCCGCATTGCCGGCAACCCGCTGCGCGTTCTCGACTGCAAGGAGGAGCGCTGCCGGGAGCTTATGCGGCAGGCGCCGCAGCTGACGGGCTGCCTCTGCAGTGCCTGCGATTCCCATTTCCGCCAGCTCCGCAAGCTGCTGGAAGGGCTGCACATTCCTTACCTGCTCAACCCCCGCCTGGTGCGCGGCCTCGACTACTATACGCGGACCGCATTTGAGTTTGTGCCCCGCAACGCCGGCCCGCAGGGCTCCCTGGGCGGCGGGGGGCGCTACGACAACCTGGTGGAATCCTGCGGCGGCCCCTCGGTGCCCGGCGTGGGCGTGGCCTTCGGGATCGAGCGGCTCCTTGCCGCCGCGGAAAGCGCCGCCGCGGCGCCCTTTGCCCCCGCCAGGCCCCCGCTTTACATTGCCATGACCGGCGAGGAGCTGCTGGGCGATGCGCTGGGCCTGGCCGAAGAGCTGCGCCGGAACGGCGTCGCTGCGGAGGTGGAGCTCATGGGGCGCAGCCTGAAGGGGCAGATGAAGTATGCCGGGCGCAAGGGCTTCCCTGCCGTGGTTATCATGGGCTCGCGCGAGCTGGCCGCGGGCAAGGTGACCCTGCGCCGCATGGAGAGCGGGGAGCAGGAGGAGCTGACGCGGGAGGAACTCCTGGAGAGGCTGCGGGCCGCCGAAGCCGGCCCCGGGGAAGAGGGGAGCGCTTTGCCGGACAATCCTGCCGGGGATCCCCCCGGTTGCGGCGAGCTGCGGGCTGAAGATGCCGGCAGGGAGGTAACCCTTTACGGCTGGGTGCAGCGCCGCCGCGATCACGGCGGGCTCCTTTTTGTCGACCTCCGGGATCGCACCGGCATCGTGCAGCTCGTCTTCGACAGCGAAAGCAGCGGGGAGCTTTTTGACGTGGCCGAAACGCTGCGCAGCGAGTACGTGGTCAAGGTGGGGGGCGAGGTTGTCCGCCGCGATCCCGCCAATGTGAACCCGGCGCTGAAAACAGGCGAGATCGAAGTCCGTGTCAAGTCACTGGAGATACTCAACCGCTCCAAGACGCCTCCCTTCTACATTGAAGACGGCATTCAGGTGGATGAAAACGTGCGCCTGCGCTACCGCTACCTGGATCTACGCCGCCCGGAGAATTACCGCCGCCTGGAGATGCGCCACCGCATGGTGAAGCTCATCCGCGACTACCTCGACGGATGCGGCTTCCTCGAGATCGAGACGCCCATGCTCACGCGGAGCACCCCCGAAGGGGCGCGCGATTTCCTTGTGCCCAGCCGCACCAGCCGGGGCTCCTTCTACGCGCTCCCGCAGTCGCCGCAGCTCTTCAAGCAGCTGCTCATGGCCGCTGGGGTACAGCGCTACTTCCAGATTGCCCGCTGTTTCAGGGACGAGGACCTGCGCGCGGATCGGCAGCCGGAGTTTACCCAGATTGACATGGAGATCTCCTTCCTCGGCAGGGAGCGCCTCTTCGCCATTGTGGAGGGGATGATGGCCTGCCTCTTCAGAGAGATTCTGGGGCGCGAGCTTGCATTACCCTTCCCCAGGATGACTTACCGCGAGGCCATGGAGCGCTTCGGCTCGGACAAGCCGGACCTGCGCTTCGGCATGGAGTTGGTGGACTGCAGCGAGCCGGCTCGGGAGAGCGAATTCAAGATTTTCCGCGATGCCCTGGAAAAAGGGGGCGTGGTCAAAGCCCTGCGCGTGCCGGGTAAAGGAGGCGCCAGCCGCAAGGAGTTGGACGACCTGGTGAAGCTGGCCGTGGCCTTTGGCGCCGGGGGTCTGGCCTGGATGGCGCGGCAGGAGGAGGGCTGGCGCTCGCCCATAGCCAAGTTTTTCAGCCCCGCCCTGCTGGATCGCATCGGGGAGCTGACGGAGGCGGCGCCCGGCGACCTGCTCCTTTTTGCCGCCGGCGAGGCCGCGGTTTGCCACGAGGTGCTGGGCAGGCTGCGGCTGCACCTGGCCCCGGAAGAGCTCTCCCCGGAGCCGCACTTCCTCTGGGTGGTGGACTTTCCCCTCTTTGAATACGACGCCGCGGAGAAGCGGTTGAACGCGGCCCACCATCCCTTCACCGCACCGCACGAGGATGACCTCCACCTTCTGGAGACGGAGCCGCTGGCGGTGCGCTCGCAGGCTTACGATCTCGTTCTCAACGGGGTGGAGCTGGGTTCCGGCAGCACGCGCATCCACCGCCGCGAGGTCCAGATGCAGGTGTTCAATCTCCTGGGCCTTTCAGAAGCGGAGGCCATGGAGAAGTTCTCCTTCCTGCTGGAAGCCTTTGACTACGGCCTGCCGCCCCATGGCGGCATTGCCCTGGGGCTTGACCGGCTGGTGGCCTTCTTCACGGGGGACGAGTCCATCCGCCAGGTCATCGCCTTCCCGAAGACTGCCGCCGGAAGCTGCCTTCTCACCGGTGCGCCCGCTCCCGTGGAGCCCCACCAGCTGCAAGAGCTGGGCATTGCCGTCAAATCCGCCGCAAAAGACGGCGGCCCAGCCCGCTAAAGGCGTTGATGAGATCGTGCATGACCCCGGAGCCGCGGGAGATGAGCAGCCCGGTAAGGAGGTAGTCGGCATAGGGGCAGCGGATGAAGCCGTCCCCGGCCGGCGCCAGCAGCCCCCGGTCGGTAAGGAAGCAGATGAGAACGCCCATGGCAGCGGCGAGCCAGGCCGCCGGCAGCCGCTGCAAAAAAGGGAGGCCTTTCCGGAGCGTCTCGGTGATGAATTCCACCGCCACGGCCAGGTAAAGCAGCTTGGTCAGCGCATCGCCCACGGTGCCATTCTCCTTTTAAATTGACAGGGTATTCCATATATCATATGACCCCGGCGTAGCTGCTGACAGCGTTTAAGGGGGATGTTTTTTGGGCAAGGGGGCGTTCATGGCGGCTGTTTCATGCCTCCTGTATCTTTTTTCCTGCTGCCGGCCTCTTGAAACTCTTGCTTCTTGCCGGCCCTTATGCTATGATCCTAGTGCCAAAAGCCCTGCTGTGCTCGTGTAAACCGGTTAAGTTTTGAGCTAACACACATTTAAAGGGAGCCCGGGCTTTAGCTGTAGCGTAGAAGCCTCCTTCGAGAGGACCTACAAAGCAGCTAAGAGGGCACCCACCTTTAGGGGGAAGGGTTCAAAACCCAACGGTCCACGGCATGGCGGGGTTTTTGTAGGCGCCGCCTTTCCGGCATGAAGCGCCCTGCGGCGACAGCTTGCCCCAGCAAAGGCGGGGCTGTCGTTTCGGGACTGCCGCGGTTCGCGGCAAAGATGATTGATTGGGAAGATCGCCCGCGGAAAAGGGCGACAGATGCTGAACGATGGCTGCACCCCGCGGGGGAATATAACAAAAGGCGACAGGGGCAGCCAATATTTATTGTAAATATATGTCAGTCCTGTCATTAATTAGTGAGAAGAGGAGGTATTTTTTCCTCTTTTTTTTTATTTTTGGGCGGTTTTAAGAAGGAGTTTTTCCCGGTGGCGCGAATTGATATGTAAGTGGTGGATAGTGGAGCAAAGTGGATGGAGGCGGGCCATGTTTACCGGGGAATTCCAGCACACCCTCGATGAGAAGGGGCGGGTGATCATTCCGGCCAAGCTGCGGGAAGGCCTGGGCGACGTGATCATGATCACCAGGGGCCTTGACCGCTGCCTTTTCATCTACCCCCTGGAAGCCTGGAAGAAAATCGAGCAGAAGCTCAAGGAGCTCCCGCTGACCCGCAGCGAGGCCCGCGCCTTCGCCCGCTACTTTTTCTCCGGCGCCGCCGAGGTGGAGATTGACAAGCAGGGGCGGATCTTGATCCCGCAGAACCTGCGCGAATATGCCGGCATCGAAAAAGAGGTGGCCATCATTGGCGTTTCCGACCGGGTGGAGGTATGGAGCGAGGCCGCCTGGAGAGAATATACCAGCGCCGAAAACCTCAATTTCGAGGCGGTGGCGGAGAAGCTTGCCGATTTCGTCTTTTAGCGGGGGACGCGCATGGCGGAAGAGCATATCCCGGTCATGGTCCAAGAGGTGCTCCACTACCTCAACTGCCGCGAGGAGGGCATTTACGTCGACGCCACCGTGGGGGACGGCGGGCATGCCGCCGCCATCTGCAGCCGGCTGAAGGAGCCGGGCCTGCTCATCGGCCTGGACTGGGACGACGCCGCCCTGGAGCGGGCGGCGCGGCGGCTGGCGCCTTTTGCAGGTAGGTTCCGGCTGTTGCGGCGAAGCTATACCGAGCTGGAAGCGGTCTTGTGGGAGTTAGGCGTTTCCCGCGTGGACGGCATCCTCATGGACCTGGGCGTCTCCACGCTCCAGCTGAGCGATCCGGCGCGCGGCTTCTCCTACCGGCAGGATGAGCGGCTGGACATGCGCATGGACCGCCGCCTGGAGACGGATGCCGCCAGGCTGGTCAACGAGCTCCCGGAGGCTTCGCTGGCCCGAATCATCCTGCGCTACGGCGAGGAGAGGTGGGCGCGGCGCATCGCGGCGGGGATCGTGGCCCACCGCGAGAAGGAGGGGCCCATCCAAAGCGGCGCCGAGCTGGCTGAAATTGTAAAAAGGGCCATCCCCGCCCCTGCCCGGAGGAGGGGAGGCCACCCGGCGCGGCGCACCTTCCAGGCGCTGCGCATTGCCGTGAACCGCGAGCTGGAGAACATCGAGAGCTTTCTCCCGCAGGCGGTGGCCAGCCTGGCCCCGGGAGGGAGGATCTGCGTCATCGCCTACCACTCCTTGGAGGACCGCATCGTGAAGCGCTTCTTCCGGGAGCATTCCCGCAGCTGCAGTTGCCCGCGGGGCTTCCCCTGCACCTGCGGGGGGGATGGCGAGCTGCTCCTGCTAACCCGCAAAGCGGTGCGGCCGGCGGCGGAAGAGATCGCGCGAAATCCCCGCGCCCGCAGCGCGCTGCTGCGCGCCGCAGAGAGGCGCGTTCTAAAGAGAGAAGAGGGTGCATAAAAGTGTTACAGGCCAGAAATATATTAACCGACCACCGGCCGGTTCATTTGCCGCAGGAACAGCCTGCCGGGAAGGCAAGCCGTGTCCGGGAGCGCCGTCTTTTGGGGCTGCGGAGCATGCCTTTTCTCCTGCTGGCCGGCTGCTTTCTCCTCGGCCTGGTGATCATCGCTCAGTACTCCTCCATGGTTTCCCTGCACTACCGGATTGCCCGTGCCGAAGAGAAGATCAGCGCTCTGCAGGAGGAATACCGGCAGCTGGAGCAGGAGGCGGCCCGGCTGAGCTCCCTGGCCCGCATTGAGATGATTGCCCGCTCCGAGCTGGGCATGCAGGAGCCGGAAAGCGGCCAGGTGAGGATCCTCACCGCCGGCCGGGGAGGTGCATCCGCCGCAGGGGAGTGAGCGCCGCTTGCTGGAGCTATCGGTAACGCTGCCCGCCGTGCGCCGCAGGGTCATGGTCATGTTTTTTTTCATTATCATGGCCGTGGCTGTCCTCATCGGCCGGCTGGGCTGGCTGCAGATCATCCGCTCCGAGGAGCTCTACGAGGCGGCCTGGGAGCAGTGGAACCGCAGCATCCCCGCGCGCTCGCCGCGCGGCACCATCTATGACCGCGAGGGAAGAATGCTTGCCGGAAGCTCCACCGTGGACACGGTGGTGGCCATCCCGGCGCAAATAGAGGATCCCGTGAAGACGGCGAAGCTCCTGGCGCCGGTGCTGGAGATGAAGGAAGAGGAGCTGCTGGAGAAGCTGACCATGAATCTCAGCGCCATCTACCTGAAGCGCAAGGTGACGCCGGAGACCTCGCAGGCGGTGCGGGAGCTGGAGCTGCCCGGGATTATCTTTACCACCGAGGGGCAGCGCTTCTACCCCAACGGAACCCTGGCCTCGCAGCTGCTCGGCTTTGTGGGCATGGACGAGGGCCTGGCCGGGCTGGAGGTCTACTACGAGGAGCAGCTCAAGGGGAAGGAGGGCTACCTGCTTTTCCCCTCTGACAACCTAAACCGGCCCATCCCGCACGAGATCAAGCGTTTTGTCCCGCCCAAGGAGGGGATGGATCTCTACCTGACCATCGACGAAACGGTCCAGTACATCGTGGAGCGGGAGCTGGCCCGGGCCATGATCGAGTTCCAGCCCAAGGCGGTCATGGCCATTGCCGCCGATCCCCGCACCGGCGCCATCCTGGCGGCGGCATCGAAGCCTGATTATGATCCGCTGCACTACGAAAAGTATGATTCCAAGTACTGGGCCCTCCCCCCCATAACGAGCTCCTTCGAGCCGGGGTCGACCTTTAAGCTCATCACCCTCTGCGCCGCCGTGGAGGAGGGGCTTTACAACGAGCAGGAGTATTATTTTTGCCGCGGCTTCGCCTCCGTGGGCGGCCACAATATCCACTGCTGGACCGGCAGCGGCCACGGCAGCATCAGCTATCTCCAGGCGGTGGAGAGCTCCTGCAACCCCGCCTTCATCAACCTGGGGCAGCGGCTGGGCGAGGAGAAGCTCTTCCGCTACATCCGCGCCTTTGGCTTTGGGAAGCCCACGGGGATCGACTATCCCGGGGAGAGCGGCGGCGTTGTTTTTGAAGATGAGCAGCTCGGTCCTGTGGAGCTGGCCACCACCGCTTTCGGCCAGGGGGTATCGGTAACCCCGCTGCAGCAGCTCATGGCCGTTTCGGCCATCGCCAACGGGGGCAAGCTGATGAAACCCTACCTGGTGGAGAAGATCTGCAACGCCGAGGGGGAGGTCGTCTACGAGCGTAAGCCGGAGCTCGTCCGCCAGGTCATCTCCCGTTCTACGGCTGAGCGGGTGGCGCGGATCATGGAGAGCGTGACCCTCAACGGCAGCGGCAAGAACGCGGCCATCGAGGGCTACCGCATTGCCACCAAGACAGGGACGGCGCAGAAGCCGGGACCGCGCGGCGGCTACATCCCCGGGGAGTATATCGTCTCCATGATCGGCTTTGTGCCGGTGGAGGATCCGCAGATTGTTCTCTACGTGGCCGTGGACGGGGCCAGCCGCGGCCCCCAGTGGGGCTCCCAGCTCGGCGCCCCCCTTTTCAGGCGCATCATGGTGGATGTGCTCAACTACCTCCAGGTGCCCCCCTCGGAGAAGCCCGCCGCCCCGGCGGAGCCGGTGGAGGTGCCCGAACTGCGCGGGCTGACCGTGGATGAGGCGGCGGCGCGGGTCGATACGGCCGGACTTATGTTAAGATTAATTGGAGAAGGGCAATATATTGTTAATCAGACCCCCAAGGCGGGGGCCACGGTTTCCCGGCAGACGCAGGTCGTGGTCTACCTGGGCGATGAAGAAGCTTTTTCCAGGAGCAGCATCACCGTGCCCGATCTCAGCGGCTTTACGGTGAAGGACGTGGGGCAGGTGCTCAACTGGCTGGGCCTCTACCTGGAGGCGGAGGGCTCGGGCATCGCCCTGCGCCAGGAGCCCGCTGCCGGAAGCCGCGTGGAAAAGGGGAATGTGATCAAGGTTTTCTTCGGCTCTCCTCTGGAGCAGTAGAAAGACCCGGCACAGCTTCATCTTTCGGGAATATGATAAAATGCCGGGCTGCGCAGAAGCAGCCTGGCAGAACAAAACCGGAAGAGAGGCTGCTTGGGGAAAATGATGCTGGAGGAGCTGCTGAAGCCGCTGCTAATAAAAAGCGTGGAAGGAGAGATTGACGGCGAGGTCTGCGCACTGGCCTGTCACAGCAAAAAAGTGAAGCCGGGAGCCCTTTTCTTCTCTCTGGAAGGGCGCCGCGGGAAGGGCTGGCAATATGCCGAAGAGGCCTTTCAAAGGGGGGCCCTGGCCGCGGTGGTGGAGCGCGACTGCCCCCTCAGGGGCCGCCCCCTGGTGCGCGTTCCCGAGGTGAGGCCGGCCCTGGCCCTGCTGGCGGATCGCTTTTACGGCTGCCCCTCCCGCCATTTCCGCCTCATCGGGGTAACGGGGACCAACGGCAAGACGACGACAACGCACCTCATCGACGCGCTCTTCCGGGCACGGGGCGAAGTTACGGGGCTGCTGGGGACGATCGGCTGCCGGCTGGGGGCTGAAACGCTGCCGGCCACGGCGACGACGCCGGAGCCGCCCGAGCTGCAGGAGATGATGGCCCGGCTTTCCGCCATGGGCGCCGGGCATGTGACCATGGAGGTTTCCTCCCACGCCCTGGCCCAGGACCGGGTCCTCGGCTGCCGCTTCGATGTGGCCGTGCTCACCAATATTACCGGCGATCATCTCGACTTCCACAAGACCTTTGCCTCCTACCTGCGGGCAAAGGCGAAGCTTTTTGCCCACCTGGGATGGGGCGGCGACGAGGAAGGGAGGCCGCAGGTGGCGGTGCTCAATGCCGATTCGCGCTGCTACCGCTATATCAGGAGATGGACGCAGGGGCAGTGCCTCACTTACGGGATCAACGCGCCGGCCGATGTGCGGGCCGAGGATATACGCTGCACCGCGGCGGGGATCTCCTTCCGCGCCGTTACCTTCGCGGGGAGCGAGCGTTTCCGGCTCCCCCTGAAGGGAAGGTTTAACGTTTACAATAGCCTGGCCGCCATCTCCGTGGGACTGGTGGAAGGATTTAAGCTGTCAGAAATGGCGGCAATATTTGACTCTTTCCCGGGCGTGCCCGGTCGCTTTGAGGCGGTGGAGGCGGGGCAGGAATACGCCGTCCTCGTTGATTATGCCCACACCCCCGACGGCCTGGCCAATGCCCTGCAGGCGGCGCGCGAGCTCAGCCCGGGGCGGGTCATCACCGTCTTCGGATGCGGCGGCGAGCGCGATCGCAGCAAGCGGGCCCTCATGGGCGAGGCCGCCGGCGCGTACAGCGACCTGGCCATCCTCACCGATGACAACCCCCGCGGCGAGGATCCGGCGCAGATCTATGCCGACGTGCTGCCGGGGCTGGAGCGCCGCCCCCCAGCCGAAGGTTACCGCGTCATACCCGATCGCCGGGAGGCCATCGCCGCGGCGCTTGCCGCCGCGCGGTCCGGCGACCTGGTCCTCATTGCGGGAAAGGGGCATGAAGCGGAGCAGATCTACGGCGACCGCAGCTATCCCTTTGACGACCGGGCGGTGGCGCGCGAACTAATAAGGGAACAGCTGGGAAGGGAAGCGAAAGCTTATGTCCATTAGGGGAACGGATTTGCTCGAAGCCTGCCGGGGCGAGCTGCTGCAGGGAGACCCGCAGCAGGTCCTGGCCGGCTTCTCCATCGACTCCCGGACCATCCGGAGGGGCGAATTCTTTGTCCCCCTGCGCGGCGAGAAGGAGGACGGGCATGACTACGTCCCCGCTGCCGTGGCCGCCGGGGCGGCCGGCTCCTTTTACGCCCGGCGCCCACTGCCCGCGCTGCCGCCGCAGGCGCTCATCATCGGCGTCCCCGATGTGCTGCAGGCGCTGCAGCAGGCGGCGGCCTACCACCGGCGCCGCTTCCGCATTCCCGTCATCGGCGTCACCGGGAGCAGCGGCAAGACCACGACCAAGGATTTCATTCACGGCGTTCTCTCCGGCGCCATGAAGGTTTTGAAGACCGAGGGGAACCTGAACAACGAGATCGGCCTCCCCCTGACCCTGCTGCGGCTGGACGTGAGCTGCCGGGCGGCGGTGCTGGAGATGGGCATGAGCGCCCCGGGCGAGATTGCCGCGCTGGCGAAGTGGGCCGCGCCCAACATAGGTGTGATCACCAACATCGGCACGGCCCACCTGGAGATGCTCGGCAGCGTGGAGGCCATAGCCGCGGCGAAGGCGGAGCTGCTACAGGCCCTTGGCCCTCAGGGCATCGCCGTCCTCAACGGCGACGATGCGCGCCTGCGGGAGATGGCGGCGCGCTTTGAAGGGAAGGCCTACACCTACGGCTTTGAGCACGGCGATTTCCGGGCCGTGGCCTGGACGAGGCAGGGGGAGAGCAGTATATTCAGGGTGCGCTTCCCCGGCGGCGAGGAGGCCGCCTTTACCCTGCTCCGGCCCGGCAGGCACCTGGTCAGCAATGCCCTGGCCGCCATTGCCGTGGGCTGGCTGCTGGGGGTGAGCCCGGATCAGATGCAGGCGGCGCTGGCCGGCATTGAAATGACCCCCGGGCGCCTGCAGCTGCTGGAAAGCCCCGCCGGCTGGAAGATTATCGACGACAGTTACAACGCCAATCCCGACTCCGTCAGGGCGGCGCTGGAGGTGCTCCGCGACCTGGGCGGGGCCCAGTCTGTTGCCGTGCTGGGGGACATGCTTGAGCTCGGCCCGGGGGGCCCGGAGGCGCACCGCGAGATAGGCCGCTTCGCCGCCCGCGCCCGCATTGGGGCGCTGGTTGCCGTGGGCGAGCTGGGGGCGGAGATTGCCGCGGGGGCCGCCGCGGAAGGCCTTCCGGCCGTGGCCTGCCGCAGCCACGCGGAAGCCCTGGAGGCGGTAAAAAAGATGCTGCCGCCGGAAAGCGCGGGATGGTATATATTGGTAAAAGGTTCGCGGGGCATGCGCATGGAAAACATTGTGCAGGGATTAATGGAGATGCGGGAGGGAGATTGAGCCGTTGCCGAAGACTGTTTTCTTAACCGCCCTCATCGCTTTTGCCGTCAGTGCCCTTTTCTGCCCCTTTTATATCGCCCTGCAGCGGCGGCGGCAGTTTGGGCAGCAGGTGCGGGCCGATGGCCCCTCCCGCCACCTGAAAAAGGCGGGGACGCCCACCGCCGGCGGCGTGGTTTTTCTTGCCGCCGCCACGGTGGCGCTCCTGCTGCGGGGGAATTTCAGCCCGCGCCTCTGGATGGCCCTTTTGCTGGCCCTGGGCAGCGCCCTCATCGGCTGGCTCGACGACTATGCCAAGATGGCGCACGGCCGCTCGCTGGGCTTAAAGGCGCGCAGCAAGATTGCCGGGCAGGCCCTGCTGACCGTCCTCTTCACCGGGCTGCTCTATCTCTCGGGGAATTACAATCCCGTGGTGGAGCTGCCCTTTGCCGGGACAGCCCTTGACCTGGGCTGGCTTTATCCCTTCTTCATCTTTTTAATCATTCTCTCCACCACGAATGCCGTCAACCTAACCGACGGCATCGACGGGCTGGCCACGGGGGCGGCGATCATCTCCCTGCTGGCCTTTCTCTACATCGCCCTGGAAAGCGGCCTGGTTGACCTGGCCCTCTTCTGCGGGGCGCTGGTGGGGGGCTGCTTCGGCTTCTTAATCTACAACCTCCACCCGGCTCGCATCTTCATGGGAGACGTGGGTTCGCTGGGGCTGGGCGGCGCCCTGGCCGCGGCGGCCATTCTGGCCAAGGCGGAGCTCTCCCTGGTGGTGATTGGGGGTCTGTATGTAATCGAGGCGCTCTCGGTGATCCTGCAGGTGCTCAGCTTCCAGCTTACCGGGCGCCGCATATTCCTCATGGCCCCGCTGCACCATCATTTCGAGCTTAAGGGATGGAGCGAGTGGCAGGTGGTCACCGCCTTTTGGGCCCTGGCCTTTATCTTTGCCCTCATCGGGCTCCTGGAGTGGCGGCCCTGGTGAGGGAGGGGAGTTGTTTCCCGTTGATTGATCTCATTCGCGGACAAAGCGTCGTCGTCGTCGGCCTGGCCCGCAGCGGCAGCGCCGCCGCGGCCCTGCTGGCGGAGAAGGGGGCCGCGCGGGTCATTGTTACCGACAGCCGCCCCGCCGCCGCGCTGCAGGAGCAGCTGGCGGCCCTGAAAAAGTACGGGCAGGTGGAGGCGGTAACGGGAGGCAATCCCCCGGAGCTCATCTCCCCCGGGGTCAGCCTGGTCGTCAAAAGCCCCGGCGTTCCCCCGGGGCTGGAGCTCTTTAAACGGGCGGCGGAGCTGCAGATCCCGGTTTTATCCGAGGTGGAGCTGGCATATGCTTTTATGAAGGCTCCCATCATCGGGATCACCGGGACCAACGGCAAGACCACGACCACCGCCTTGCTGGCGGAGATCCTTAAAGAGGCGCGCTTTAACGGGGCCGTGGCCGCCGGCAACATCGGCCTGCCGCTCTGCGCGGCCGTGGAGCAGGTGGGCCCGGGCGGGGCGGTGGCGGCGGAGCTGAGCAGCTTCCAGCTTGCCGATATCCGGGATTTCAGGCCGGCGGTGGGCGTGTTCTTAAATTTTGGAGAGGATCACCTGGACTATCACGGCAGCCTGGAGAGCTACTTCCGGGCCAAGGCGCGGCTTTTTGAAAACCAGCGGGAGGGCGATTTTGCCGTGCTCAACGCCGCCGACCCCGCCGTGAGCCGGCTTCAGGAGGAGCTGCGGGCGGAGCTGCTCTGGTTTGCCCGCGGCCCCGTGGAGCGCGGCGCCGGCATCGAAGGAGGAGAGCTGGCCCTCTTCAAGGGGGGGCGGAAGGTGGCTTCTCTCTGCCCGGTGAAGGAGCTGGCCCTGCCGGGCGAGCATAACCAGGAAAATGCCCTCGCCGCCGCGGCGGCAGCCTGGGCGGCAGGCGTGCCGCCACAGGCCATCGGCCGGGTGCTGAGGCGCTTCAAGGGCTTCCCCCACCGCCTCGAGTTTGTCGCCGAGATCGGGGGGGTGGAGTTCATCAACGACTCCAAGGGCACCAACCCCGCGGCGGTGATCAAGGCGCTGCGCTCATTTCCTGGGAAAAGGAAGATCCTCCTTGCCGGAGGCAGGGATAAGGGGAGCGATTTTTCAGAGCTGGCGGAGGTTATCAAGGAGGAGGTCAGTTACCTGGTTCTCTTCGGGGAGTCCAGGGCCAAGCTGGCCCGCGCCGCTGCCGAAGCGGGCTTTGCCGCCTGCCGGGAGGTGGCTACGCTGGAGGAGGCGGTGGAAGAGGCCTGGTCCCGCGCCCGGCCGGGGGATATGGTCATTCTCTCGCCGGCCTGCACCAGCTGGGATGCCTTTCCCGATTACGAGGCCCGGGGGAACCGCTTCAAGGAACTGGTCCTCCGGCTGCGCGAAAAAGAGGGCGGAGCATGAAAAAAGAGCAGCTTCATGATCCCGATTATGCGCTGATCCTGGTCATCTTCCTGCTGCTGGGCATCGGCCTGGTCATGGTTTTCAGCGCCAGCTATATCATCGCCGAGGAAAGCTACGGCGACCCCTACTATTTCCTGCGGCGGCAGGTGCTCTGGGTGCTGCTGGGCCTGGCGGCGATGTACCTGGTCTCGCGGGTAAACTACTGGAAGCTGCGGCGCCTCTCGCTTTTCCTGCTCCTGCTAAGCTTTTTCCTGCTGGGCCTGGTCTATACGGGACTGGGCACCGACCTGGGCACCGGGGCCAGGCGCTGGCTGGACTTCGGCGCCTTCACCTTCCAGCCGGCCGAGCTCTCCAAGCTGGCGCTGGTTCTTTTTGCGGCGGCCTTTATGAGCAGCCGCAGCATCAGGATGGAGCGCTTCTGGTCGAGCAGCTTTGTCCCGCTGCTGCTGGCGGGGCTTTCCTTCGCCCTTGTGGTGAGCCAGCCCGACCTGGGCAGCGCCCTGATCCTGCTTGCCGGAACGGGCGTCATCGTCCTGCTGGCGGGGATGCCCTTCAAGCAGGTGTTAGGGCTGGCCCTCATTTCCGTGCCCGCCCTGGTGGCGGTGACCATAAAAAAGCCCTACCGCCTGCAGCGGCTGTTATCCTTTGCCGATCCCTGGGCCGATCCCACCGGCAGCGGCTATCACATCATCCAGTCGCTCTACGCCCTGGGACCGGGGCATCTTTTCGGGGTGGGCCTGGGGCGGAGCCGGCAGAAGCTTTACTACCTGCCCTTTCCGCACAATGACTTTATCTTCGCCGTCATCGGCGAAGAGCTGGGCTTTGTGGGAGCCACGGCGGTGCTGCTGCTCTTTTTTGTGCTGGTCTGGCGGGGGTTGAAGATAGCGCTCACCGCGCCCGACACTTTCGGCTGCCTGCTGGCGGCCGGCATCACCGCCACGCTGGCGCTGCAGGTGATCATCAACGTGGGCATGGTTACGGGAACGCTGCCGGTGACGGGGATCAACCTGCCGCTCATCAGCGCCGGCGGCAGCTCGGTGTTTTTCAACCTCTTGAGCCTGGGCATCCTGCTGAACATTTCGCGGCACTGCCACCGGTAGGGAATTAGAAAGGAGGGAACAGCCGGTGCGCATGATCATAACCGGGGGTGGGACAGGCGGTCATATCTACCCCGCCCTGACGCTGGCACGTTATGCCAAAGCGCAGGACCCTGCCGTGGAGATCCTCTTCGTGGGCAGCGAGAGAGGCCTGGAGAAGAAAATCGTGCCGGCGGCGGGCTTCGCCATGGAGACTATTCCCGCCAGCGGCTTCGGGGGCAGCCTGCGCCGGCTGGGCTCCTTTAGCCGCGATCTCTGGCGGGGGCTGCAGCGGGCGCGGCGCCTCATGGCCTCTTTCCGGCCGGATGTGGTTTTCGGCACCGGCGGCTACGTGGCCGCCCCGGTAATTCTCGCCGCCCGGCTGGCGGGGCGGCCGGCGGCGTTGCATGAGCAGAACGCCGTCCCGGGTCTGGCCAACCGCATGCTGGCGCCGCTGGTGCAGCTGGTCTGCCTCTCCTTCGAGGAGTCGCGCGACGCATTTCCCCGCCGCAGCAGGACCGCCTTTACCGGCAATCCCCGGGCCAGCGAGGTGGCGGCCGTGGATCGCGCCGCCGCGCAGGAGCGGCTGCGGCTCGATCCCTCCCTGAAGACGATCGTGGCTTACGGAGGCAGCCGGGGGGCCTTGCGAATTAACGAGGTCATGGTTGAATTTCTCAAGGCGGGCTGGCTCCCGCCGGGGATGCAGCTGATTTACGTTACCGGTGACATCTACTACCGGCGGGTTAAGGAGGAGCTGGGGCTGCTGCCCGGCCGGGTGCAGCTCTATCCCTACCTGGAGGAGATGCCCCTGGCCCTGGCGGCGGCGGACCTGGTCATAACCCGTGCCGGGGCCACCACCCTGGCGGAGATCACCGCCCTGGGGCTGCCGGCCATTCTCGTGCCCTCGCCCAACGTGGCCAACAACCACCAGTATTACAATGCCCGCCTCCTGGAGCGGGCCGGGGCGGCGCTGCTCATCGAGGAGAAAAATTTCCATCCCTACCGCCTGCGCCGCGAGCTGGAGAAGCTGCGAGCCGAGCCGGCTCTGCTGGAGCGGATGGCCCGTGCCGGGGCGAAGCTGGCCGTTCCCGATGCCGCTGCGCGGGTTTACCGCTGCCTCTGCCAGCTGGCGGAGCGGGGCCGGGAAAACTAGCATAAAGGGATGCTCGCGCATAGAATAAATTACCTGATGGAGGACTGAACTTTGAACCTGGAACAGGAATTAAGCCGGATCTTGCGCGGCGGATATAAGAAAGACGAACCCATGTCTCTACATACTTCCTGGCGGGTCGGCGGGCCTGCTGATTACTACCTCTACCCGGCGGACAGGGAGGAGTTGAAAGAGATTGTTCGCTTGCAGAGGCGCGCCGGTTTGCCCCTCTTCGTACTGGGCAACGGCACCAACCTGCTGGTGCGTGACGGCGGCATCCGCGGCCTGGTGGTGCATATCGGCGAGCCCTTCAACTACATCCGCCGGGAAGGGGTGATGCTGCGCGCCGGTGCGGGGACGCCGCTGACCCTTCTGGCCCAGAGGGCGGCCGAAGAGGGGTTGCGCGGCCTCGGCTTTGCCGCCGGCATACCCGGTTCGCTGGGCGGCGCCCTGGTGATGAACGCCGGCGCCTTTGGCGGCTACATCGGGCCGCTGGTGGCGGAGGTGGTGATCATCTCTCCCGAGGGCGAGGAGGTCAGGCTGGCGCCGGAAGACATTGTTTTCGGCTACCGGCAGAGCAATCTTTCCGGCAGGGGCATCATCGTGGAGGCCCTGCTCAAGCTGAAGGAGGGCGATGCGGAGGCCCTGAAGGAAGAGGTGGCCTGCTACCAGGCCGAAAGAAGGCGCCGGCACCCCACGCAGCCCAGTGCCGGCAGCGTATTTCGCAACCCTCCCGGGAACCCCGCCGGCCGCCTGGTTGAAGCTGCGGGAGGCAAGGGTCTCTCCATCGGCGCTGCCAGGGTCTCGGAGAAGCACGCCAACTTTATTGTCAACATGGGCGGCGCCTCCGCCCGCGACATCGAGGCCTTGATCGAGCTGGTGCGCCAGCGGGTCAAGGAGAAATTTGGGGTGGAGCTGGAGACCGAGGTCCGGATCGTCGGCGAAGAGAGATAAATGGACGGGAGTGGAGTGGCGTGAGCAAGTATGTCGTTCGGGGAGGTCGCCCTCTTGCGGGTAAGATAAAAGTACATGGAGCCAAGAATTCCATTTTGCCGGTGCTGGCCGCCTCCTTGTTAAACAAAACGGGAGAGCAGATCCGCCTGCAGAAGGTCCCCTCGCTCTACGATGTCCGGGCCATGATTTCCATCCTCACCGGCCTGGGGGCTAGGGTGGAGCGAGACGGGGAGGACCTGCTCCTGCAGACGGAAAACGTGGACTGCTACCATGTCCCCGATGCCCTGATGCGGGAGATGCGCTCGAGCATCTTTCTCATGGGACCTCTGCTGGGCCGGCTGGGCCGGGCCCGGCTCTGCTACCCGGGGGGCTGCGCCATCGGCAAGCGCCCCATCAACCTGCATCTCGACGGCCTGCGGGCCTTGGGCGCCGTGATCGAGGAAAAAGACGGCTACATTGAAGCGCAGGGGCGGCTTCGCGGCGGCGTGGTCAACCTGGCCTATCCCAGCGTGGGGGCCACGGAAAACCTCATCCTTGCCGCGGCCACGGCACCGGGCGAGACGATCATCCGCAACGCCGCCTGCGAACCCGAGATTGTGGATTTGCAGAAATTTTTGAACATACTTGGCGCCGAGGTGAAGGGGGCCGGCACCCCGGAGATAAGGATCAAGGGGGTCCCCAGCCTTCACGGCGGCAGCTTCAGCGTCTTCCCCGATCGCATCGTCGCCGGCACCTATCTCCTGGCGGGAGCGATTACCGGCGGCTGCGTCACCGTGGAAGAGGTTATCCCGGAGCATCTCGAGGCGCTGCTGCGGCTGCTTGACCGGGCCGGCGCCTCTGTGAAGGTGGAAGGAAGCTCGGTTACGGTCAGCGCCGGACGGCTGAAAGCCCTTCCCAGGGTGGAGACCAACCCCTATCCCGGCTTTCCCACGGACCTGCAGCCTCCGCTGGTCGCCTGCCTCACCCTGGCCAACGGCAGCAGCACCGTCATCGAGCACGTGTTCAAGGGGCGCTTCCACCACGTGGCGGAGCTGCGCAAGATGGGGGCTCGCATTACCGTCCATGGCAACCGGGCCGTGATCAGCGGCGTTCCGGCGCTGAAGGGCGCCGTGGTGACGGCCACCGACTTGCGCGCCGGGGCGGCCCTGGTCCTGGCGGCGCTGGCCGCCAGGGGCGAAAGCCAGATCCTGGGGGTCAGGCATATCGAACGGGGCTACGAGCGGCTGCCGGAGGCGCTGCGCTCTCTCGGGGCCAGGATTTACCGGGTGGAGGGCATGGAGAAGGAGGCGATACCTTGAGAGGCCGCTCCCGCCTTAGCCTGGTGCAGCCCCGGGCCAGGAGGAGGCGCCGCCGCTTCCTGAAGGCCGCCGCCCTGCTTGTTGTCTTCCTGGGAGCGGGCCTGCTCCTCTTCAAGGCCGGGGAAGCCTGCTGCCGGGTGAAGGAGATTGCCGTCACCGGCAATGTGCGCCTCAGCAGCGCGGAGCTCATTGAGCAAAGCGGCATCCGGAAAGGGACAAGCCTGTTGCTGCTGCAAGACGATAGTATTGAACAGAAGCTTGCCCTCCTTCCCGAGGTCCGCGCCGTGGAGGTGAGGAGGCGCTTCCCCTCCACCGTGCAGATCACCGTGGAGGAGCGCACGGCAGCCGCCTCGCTGCTGGCGCAAAACCGCTTTTGGCTCCTTGACCGGGAAGGGGTTGTTTTTGCCGAGCAGGCCCACCCGGCGGAGAACCTGCCGGTGATTACCGGTGTTGAGGAGGACGAGCTAGGCATGGGGCAGGCCCTGGCCGGGGAGAAGGGTGCGGCCCTGCGCGTCTTCCTGGAGGCGCTGTCCCGGCTTCCCCTGCTGGAGCCGGCCGAGCTGAACCTCTCCGATCCCGCCGGCCTCGTTCTCTACACCGGCGACGGCCGCAAGGTGCTGCTCGGGGACAGCGAGATGATAGAAGAGAAGCTGGCCCTGCTGCAGGCTTTTCTACAGGAGGGCGGGACCGGCCGCCTGCTCGACCTGCGCGCGGGGGATCGCCTCGTGGTGCTGGCCGAATAGGGCAGGGCGACAAATATTTGGTCCCGGAGGCAGAAAGGTGAAGGGGAATAAAGAAACAATGTGGAATTGAAATGGAAGGGTAAAGGGGTGGAGAGTTGGTTCGCAAAAATTATCTCGTTGGCATTGATGTTGGCACAACTCAGGTTCGGGTCATTGTCGGTGAACCCCGCCCTGACGGAACCATTAGCATCATCGGTCTTGGGCTGTCTCCCTCCCAGGGCATGAAAAAAGGGGTTATCGTTGATCTGGAGTTGACCGTAGAAGCCATTGCTTTCGCCGCCGCCGAGGCGGAGCGCATGTGCGGCATGAAGATCGATTCCGCCTGCGTGGGCCTGCCGGCCTTGAACACGGAGCTCATCCACAACCGCGGCGTGGTGGCGGTGCAGTCCGAGGACCGGGAGATCAGGCCGGAGGACATTGAGAGAGTTTTGCAGGCAGCCCGCGTCATTGCCCTTCCGCTCGACCGTGAGATCGTGGCGGTGATCCCTCGCGAGTTTATCGTGGACGGCTATGATGGGATCCGCGATCCGGCAGGCATGCTGGGAGTGCGCCTGGAGGTGGATGCCATGATCGTCACCAGCCCCATCACCTCTCTGCGCAACCTGACCCGCTGTATCAACCGGGCCGGCATCAACGTCTCCGGCATGGTGCTGCAGCCCTTGGCTGCCGCCGAGGTCTCGCTTACCGACGACGAGAAGGAGCTGGGCGTCTTTCTCGTGGATATCGGCGGGGGCACCACCGACATCGCCCTCTTCCAGGAGGGGAAGCTGCAGCGGCTGGCCTCGGTGCCCGTGGGAGGGGACCACATTACCAACGACCTGGCCATCGGCCTGCGGACAAGCTTCTTTACGGCGGAAAATATCAAGATTGAGCACGGCAGCGCTTCACTCGCCGCCTCCGACAGCGAGGAGGAGATCGAGATTAGCAGCGTGGGCAGCAGGGAGCGGCGCCGCGTCTCGGTGCAGGAGATCAGCCGCTACATTCAGCCGCGGGTCCAGGAGATTTTGCACATTGTCCGCGAAGAGATGATTAAAATGGGCTGGCCCGAGCTGCCCCCGGCCGGGGTCGTTTTTACCGGCGGCGTCTCCCAGATGAGAGGATTGATCGAACTCGCCGCCCTGGTCTTTGACAGCGACCAGGTGCGGCGGGCGGATTTTGATTACGTGGGCCTGCAAAATCCCATCTACACCAATGCGGTGGGGCTGCTCTACTATGCCCACAAACAGCAGCCCAGGCTTTACCAGGAGCGCGCAAGCGGCTACAAGAAGAAGCCGGGATTATGGCAGCGGCTTAAAGACTGGATGAACGAGTACATAGAGTGAAAGGCAGCTTCCGAAGGAGGTGTTCCGGCGAGATGATCGAGTTTGAAACGGAAAAGCATCAATTCACCTCGATCAAGGTTGTCGGCATTGGGGGCGGCGGTAACAACGCGGTCAACCGGATGATCAGCGCCGGCCTGAAAGGAGTGGAATTTATCACCGTCAATACCGATGCCCAGGCGCTTCACCTGGTGAGCGGGGGGATAAAACTGCAGATTGGCGAGAAGCTCACCAAGGGGCTGGGCGCCGGGGCCAACCCGGAAATCGGCCGCCAGGCCGCCGAAGAGAGCCGCGAGCTCATCAAGGAGAACCTGCGCGGCGCGGACATGATCTTCCTGACAGCGGGAATGGGCGGCGGTACCGGCACCGGGGCCACGCCGGTGATTGCCGAAATTGCCCGGGAACTGGACAGCTCCCCCCTCAAGCGCCCCCTGGTGGTGGGCGTGGTCACGAAGCCCTTCAGCTTCGAGGGGCGGAAGCGGCAGCGGCAGGCCAGCGAGGGGATTGCCGCCTTGCGCGACAAGGTGGACACCCTGATCACCATTCCCAATGACCGCCTCTTCCAGGTCATCGAGAGGAGAACGCCCCTGCTGGAGGCCTTCCGCGTAGTCGACGACGTGCTGCGCCAGGCGGTGCAGAGCATTTCCGACTTGATCGCCGTTCCCGGCCTGATCAACCTCGATTTTGCCGACATCCGCACGATCATGTCCGAAAAGGGGCCGGCGCTGATGGGCGTGGGCGAGGGCAGCGGCGAAAACCGCACCGCCGAAGCGGCCCATGCGGCGATCAGCAGCCCCCTGCTGGAAACCTCCATTGAGGGAGCTACCGGCTTGCTCATTAACGTAACCGGCGGCCCCGATTTAAGCCTCTTCGAGGTGCAGGAGGCTGCCGATATTGCCAGCAACTCCATCGATCCCAACGCCGTGATCATCTTCGGGGCGACCATTGACCCGCAGCTCCAGGACCGGGTGCGGGTAACGGTCATTGCCACGGGCTTCAAGGGGAAGCGCCAGCCCCAGCAGCAGGCCTTCCCGGAAACGGCCTTCAGCGATTATGCCCGCGGCAGGGACATTGATCGCCCCGCCTGGTCCCGCTACCAGGAGCAGGCCGAGAAGATCGCGGAAAATTAAGCCTTTTCGCCAGGCCGTTTTTTCGCCGGAAAACTTCCCCGCAAAAAGGGGAAGTTTTTTTGTCACATAATTTGGCTTCCTCCCCCCCAAACTGCGACAGACTTCTGCCCCGCCGCCGCTTATACTAGGACATATCCATGGAGGACCGGTCATATATATCTAAGAACAAGCCCCTCCCGGCGGGGTGCAGGGAATGTATCTCGACCTTCTTTTCCTTCTCAACCTGGTGGTGCATTACTTTCTGCTGCTGTTCACGGCCAGGCTCTTTCACCGCCAGGCGGCTTGCGGGCGGCTGCTGGGCGGGGCGGCGCTGGGGGCCATGGCGGTCCTGATGGTGCCCTTGCAGCTTCCGCCGTGGTTTAACGCCGCTGTCATCCTGGCCGCGCCCCTGCTGATGATCTTCATCGCCTTCTGGCCGCTGCGCCCGCTGGAGACGCTCTCTTTCTGGGGGGCTTTCTTCCTCGCCTCCTTCACCCTGGCCGGCGCTCTCACCGCCCTGCTCAGCCTTGACCTCCCCCGTCGCCTCTTCAGGTTTACCGGCGGCCTGCTTTTGGTTGCCGGCGTCTGCCTGGCCCTTTATCTTCTCTTCGGCCTGCTGAGGCCCATCCTTGAAGACAAAAAATGGCAAAAGCTATGGCAGGCGGAGCTGCTGGTGGCCTGGCGGGGCAAGGAAAAGGCCGTGCCGGCCTTCCTGGACACGGGAAACAGGCTCCGCGACCCCTTTACCGGCTCCCCGGTGATCATCGTGGACTACCGCAGCCTGGAGGGGCTGCTGCCGCCGCAGGTCTACCGCTGCCTCGCCGACGAGGCGGCGGAGCCCTGGAGCGCCCTTGAGCAGCTGCCCGACCCGGCGCTGGTGCGCTCTTTCACCCTCATTCCCTGCCGGGGCCTCTCTCGCCGCGGCGAGCTCCTGCTGGGCTTCAGGCCCGACGCCGTGGCTTTTCTCGAAGACGGCCGGAGCCGGCCGCTGGGGGTGCAGGTCTATTTGGGGTTGACCCGGCAAGGCTTTGGACCGGCGGCGGAATACCGGGCCCTCCTTCCGCCGGAGCTGCTGCGCACCGGCTAGCGTTAATTACTGGAGGTGGCATGAATGAAAAGAAAGAGGCTGTTCATCCTGGGCTTGAAGCTGGCCTATCTTCGCCTGAGGCGGGCGCTGGGCCTGGATTATCTTGACTACATTTACTACGTGAGCAGCAGCGAGGCGCTCCCCCCGCCGCTGAGCATGGAGGAGGAGGGCTACCTGCTGGAGAAGCTGAAGAAGGGCGACGGGGCCGTGCGCACCATCCTCATCGAGCGCAACCTGCGCCTGGTAGTATACATCGCCAGGAAATTCGAAAATACGGGGATCAATATAGATGACCTCGTCTCCATCGGCACCATCGGCCTGATCAAGGCCGTCAATACCTTCGATCCCCACAAGAACATCAAGCTGGCCACCTATGCCTCCAAGTGCATAGAAAACGAGATCCTCATGTTTTTGCGGCGCAATAACCGGGTGCGGAGCGAGATCTCTTTCGACGAACCGCTGAACGTGGATTGGGACGGCAACGAGCTCCTTCTTTCCGATGTTCTCGGCACCGAGAGCGACCTGGTGTTAAAAAATATTGAAAAAGAGGTGGAGCGGAAGCTGCTCTACCTGGCCATGGATAAGCTGAGCCCGCGGGAGCGGCGGATCATGGAGCTGCGCTTCGGGCTCATCAACGGCGTGGAAAAAACCCAGAAAGAGGTGGCCGAGCTGCTGGGGATCTCCCAATCCTACATCTCCAGGCTGGAGAAGCGGATTATCAAGCGGCTGCAGCGCGAGATCCGGAAGATGGAATAGGCGCCAGCAACCCCCTGCCGCCGGGCGGTATAAAATGAGCCCCCGGGGAGATACTTTAGTTATCTCTCAAGAGCTGCGAGGGGCGAAAGCATTGAACAAGGTGGAAATTTGCGGCGTCAACACGTCCAAGCTTCCAGTGCTGAAGAACAAGACCATGCGGCAGCTGTTTGAGGCCATGCAGAAAGGAGACCGGCAGGCGCGGGAGAAGCTTATCAGCGGCAACCTGCGGCTGGTTCTCAGCGTGATCCAGCGCTTCAACAACCGGGGCGAATACGTGGACGACCTTTTCCAGGTGGGCTGCATCGGCCTGATCAAGGCCATCGACAACTTTGACCTGAAGCAGAATGTGAAGTTTTCCACCTATGCCGTGCCTATGATTATCGGGGAGATCCGGCGCTATCTCCGGGACAACAACCCCATTCGCGTCAGCCGCTCCCTGCGCGATATCGCCTACAAGGTCCTGCAGGCCAGGGATGCGCTGGCCAACAGGTTTTCCCGCGAGCCTTCCATCGGTGAAATTGCCGCCGAGTTGAACCTGAAATCGGAGGAGATTGTCAACGCTCTGGAGGCAATCCAGGAGCCGGTCTCCCTTTTCGAGCCCATTTACCATGACGGGGGCGATCCCATCTTTGTCATGGACCAGATTGGCGACGAGAAGAACAACGATGAGCGCTGGCTGGAGATCCTGGCCATAAAGGAGGCCATGACCCGGCTCAGCGAGAGGGAGAAGATGATCCTGACCATGCGCTTCTACCGGGGGAAGACGCAAATGGAGGTGGCCGACGAGATCGGCATCTCGCAGGCCCAGGTTTCCCGCCTGGAGAAGGCCGCCCTGGGCCACCTGCGGAAACACGTGCAGTAGGAGGGCAGGAAAATGCGTGGGCGAAGCATCCTCCTGGCGCTGCTGGCACTGCTGGCGGGCGCGCTCATGTACTGCCTGGTTTTCTCGCCCCAGCCGGTGATCGCCTACAACCCTGACAACCTCATCATGCCTGAAGAGGCCGCCCTCAAGTAGCGTAAACCCCGTCTCCTCTCCCCAAAGGGGATGCCAGGGACGGACCTTGTTGTCCCGCTTTCTGCCGGGGAGCGGCGGCTGGCTGCGCGTGCTGGCCCTGTTGACGATTGGCGCAACGTGGAATTGCCTGGGAGCGGTGGAGGGCGTATAATAGAGCAGAGGAAGCGCCGGGAGGAGAGAAAGGTTGATCAGAGTCAGCGAATTGCGGGAGCGCGATGTGGTCAATGTCAACGACGGGCGCAGGCTGGGGTTGATCAAGGACCTGGAGCTTGACCTGGAAAAGGGCGCAATTAAAGCGATCATTGTACCGGCGGCAGGAGGAGTCTGGGGGAAGCTGTCCCGCGCCAAGGATTATTACATTCCCTGGGAGAAAATTGTCAAAATTGGCGTCGATACCATCCTTGTCGATCATCCCGTGGCGGAGTAGAGGGCGGGGCAGGGCATGAACAGTGGAAGTGGGACAAGGGGGACGTACCTGTTTGTCCCATTTTAAATGCCCTAAGCTTCTCCGAGGGGGCGGAAGGGTGCCTTTCCAGTGCCCCATAACGGCGGCATCCACTTCGCCCAGGGCTCTCCCTTTTGGAAAAGGGGGAGGATTTTTTTATGCTCTTTTTCCTGATCTATCCTTTACACACTAGATATTGTGGTTTATAATGATCGCAACACAATATCTAGGCGGTAGAGACCATGAAATGCCCCTACTGCGGCACCCAGGACAGCCGCGTCCTTGATTCCCGCGCCACCCAGGAAGGCGCCGCCATCAGGCGGCGGCGAGAGTGCAACAACTGCGGCAAGCGCTTTACCACCATGGAGAAGATCGAGGAAGAGCCGCTGGTGGTGATCAAGCGCGACGGGCGCCGTGAGCTTTTTGACGGCAGCAAGGTCCTCCGGGGGCTGATCCTGGCCGGCCGCAAGCGCAACATTCCTCTCTCCACCTGGCAGCAGCTTGTGGAAAACCTGGAGCAGGAGCTGCGCAGCAACTACGCCAGGGAGATCGCCTCCGAAGAGATCGGGGAATACGTGCTGGAAAGGCTGCGCCAGATCGATGAAGTGGCTTACGTCCGCTTCGCTTCCGTCTACCGCCAGTTTCCCGACATCGAGACCTTCAAGAGAGAGCTCGAGGAGATGCTGCGGCAGAGAAGAGAGGGCAAGCCGCCCCAAGCCGGAAAAAAGGAGGAGCAGGATAATGGCTGAGAGTGCCCTTGTGCCCAACGACCAAGCTTTTGAGGAGAATCCCTTCAAGGAGATCCGGAAGCGCGACGGCCGGGTGGTCCCCTTTGACCCGGTCAAGATTACCGATGCCATATTCAAGGCGGCCCGGGCTGTGGGGGGCAGCAACCGGGAGATTGCCGAAAACCTGACCGTGCAGGTGATCCGCCACCTGCAGAAAACCGGCTATAACGGCCTAGTTCCCACGGTGGAAGAGGTCCAGGACGCCGTGGAAAAAGTGCTCATTGAAAATGGACATGCCCGCACGGCCAAGGCGTACATACTTTACCGCGACCGGCGCACTCGCATCCGCGAGGCCAAGTCGGAGCTCATGGACGTGGTCAAGGAGATCCTCGTGGAAACCAACCGGGAGAACGCCAATATCGGCAACTCGCCCTCGGCCAAGATGCTGCAAATTGCCATGGCCGCAAGCAAAAAATATTACTTGAGCAACCTTTTGCCGGAGGAATTTGCCGCGGCGCACATGGAGGGCTATTTCCACATCCACGATCTTGACTACTACAGCAAGACCTTGAACTGCCTTCAGATCGACCTGGCCCGCCTGCTCAGGGAGGGCTTCAACACCGGCTACGGCTACATCCGGCCGCCAAAGCGCATTTCCTCGGCGGCGGCCCAGGCGGCGATTATCCTGCAGAGCAACCAGAACGACATGTTCGGGGGGCAGAGCTTTCCCCACTTTGACCGCAGCATGGGCGAGGTGATCCGCGAGGTCCTGAAGGAGAAACCCACGGAAGACGATATATTCCAGGCCATGGAGGCCTTCATTTACAACCTTAACAGCATGCACTCACGCGCGGGCGCCCAGGTGGTCTTCTCGTCCATAAACCTGGGGACCGACACCACCGAGGAGGGGAGGGCGGTGACCAGGGCCGTCCTGGAGGCCTTCTACCGGGGCCTGGGCCGCGGTGAGAACCCCATCTTCCCCAACCTTGTCTTCCGGGTCAAGGAGAGGGTCAATTTTAACCCGGGGGATCCCAACTACGATCTCTACCGCCTGGCCTTGAAGGTGGCGGCGCGCCGCATGAACCCCACTTTCAGCTTCATGGACAGCAGCTTCAACCGCCAGTACGGCGACGAGGTGGCCTACATGGGCTGCCGCAGCCGGGTTATCGGCAACCGCCACGGCCCCGAGGTGTCGGCCGGGCGGGGCAACTTTGCCTTTACCACGCTGAACCTGCCCCGCCTGGCCTTTGAAAGCCGCGGCGTGCAGGAGCTTTTCTTCGTCGAGCTGGACCGCATGCTCCGCCTTGCCGCCCGCCAGCTGCTGCACCGCTTTGAAATAATCTCCCGGCTGCGGGTGAGGGACCTCCCCTTCTTAATGGGGCAGAAGCTCTACATGGGCTCGGAGAAGCTGGGCCCCGACGACACCATCGGCGAGGCCATCAAGCACAGCACCCTGGCCATTGGCTTTATCGGCCTGGCCGAAACGCTGCTTCTGCTCATTGGGAAGCATCATGGCGAAGACGAGGAGGCGCTTCAGCTGGGGCTGCAGATCGTCGACCACATGCGCCGGCGCTGCGATCAGTTCAGCGACGAGTACGACCTCAATTTCACCCTGCTGGCCACGCCCGCGGAGGGGCTCTCCGGCCGCTTCGTAAAAATAGACCGGGAGCGCTTTGGGGTGGTGCCGGGAATCACCGACAAGGAGTACTATACTAACTCCTTCCACCTGCCGGTGAACTATGCCATCTCCATTGCCGACAAGCTCGGGATCGAAGGCCGCTTCCACCGCTACTGCAACGCCGGCCACATCAGCTACGTGGAGCTGGAGGCGCCGCCGCTGCACAACATCGAGGCGGTGGACCGCATTGTGCGCTGCATGGCCGCATCGGACGTGGGCTACGGCGGGATCAACTTTCCCATCGACGAATGCCGCGCCTGCGCCTTCAGCGGCGTCTTCAGCGACAGCTGCCCCCAGTGCGGCAGCAGCGACATCCGGAGAATACGCCGCATCACCGGCTATCTCTCCACCGACGACCGCTTCAACGAGGCAAAAAAATACGAGCTGAGAAACAGGCGGCCCCACTTTATGCCGCGTGAGGGGCAATGAAGCTGCGCCTGGCCGGGATAGTCCCCGAGTCCATTGTCGACGGTCCGGGAATTCGCCTCGCCATATTCTTCCAGGGCTGCCCGCACCGCTGCCCCGGCTGCCACAACCCGGAGACCCACGACCCCGCGGGGGGGATGGAGGTGGAGGCGGCGGAGCTGCTGCGCCGAATCAGGGAAGCGCGGGGGATTGACGGGGTGACCTTTTCGGGCGGTGAGCCCTTCGAGCAGGCGGCGGCCCTGGCCGGCCTGGCGGAGGAGATCCGCCGCCTCGGGCTGGACCTGGTTCTTTACAGCGGCTACACCTTCGAGGCCCTGCTCCAAAAAGGTGAAAAGGAGCCCCATGTGCGCCGCCTGCTGGAGGCGGGACGGCTGCTGGTTGACGGGCCCTACATGGAGGCGGAACGCGATCTCACCCTGCCCTATCGCGGCTCCCGCAACCAGCGGCTCATTGACCTGCCCCGCTCCCTGGCCGCGGGGGCCGCGGTGGAGTGGGAAGCATGAGCGCGGAAGCGGGCAGGGGCTTTCAGCTTTACCGCCGCGGGGAGCTGCAGTACCTGCAGGCGCCGCTGCTGGAGCGGAGCGGCCTGGCGGTTCATGCCTTCTCCACCCGCCGGGGGGGCTGCAGCGAGGGGGTGCTGGCCACCCTTAACACGGCCTTCCACACCGGCGACGAATACGAGCGCGTTTGGGAGAACAGGCGGCGCTTTCTCGAACCCTGGGGCTTCCGGCCGGAGGATGTGGTCGCCGCCATCCAGGTGCACGGGGTGGGGATACGCGAGGCCGGCGCGGCGGACCGCGGCCGCGGCGCCGCCCCGCGCAGCTTCCTGGGCGAAGGCGACGCCCTCATCACGGCGGTGCCGGGACTGCCGCTCACCGGTTACGCTGCCGACTGCCTGCTTCTTTTCCTCCTGGCTCCCGATGTGCCGGCGGTGGCCCTGGCCCATGCCGGCTGGCGGGGCACGCGGCAAAACATGGCCGGGCGGGTGGTGGCGGCGCTGCAGCAGCGCTACGGGGCCGAACCCGCGGCCATGCTGGCGGTCATCAGCCCGGGCATCTGCGGACGCTGCTATACCGTGGATGGCAGCGTGGCCGGGCAGTTCATCGAGGCCGGCTGGGAGGGGCGGCCGTACCTCTGGCAGGCTGCCGGCGATGCCTTCCACCTGGACCTGGCGGCAATAAACGAGGCCCAGCTGCGGCGCGCCGGGATAAGGGAGGAAAACCTCGCACCCGGCGGGCGCTGGTGCACCTCCTGCCGCCCCGACCTCTTCTACTCCTACCGGCGCGAAAAGGGGAAGACGGGGCGGATGATGGGCTTCATTGCCCTGCGAGAGGTCGCCGCCGGAGAGGTGAGCGTCAGTTGAGCCGGCGCCGGCGCCGCGCCGCCGCAGGGCAGCTGGAGGTGCTGCCGGGAGGAGGGCGCCCCCATGCCCATCTCAAGCAGGCGGTGGTCTTCTATATCATTCTCGCCCTGACGGCGCTGCTTATCCTGCAAGCCGGCTACCACTGGATGGGGCCCTTTATCCTGGCCCGGCGCCTGCAGATTGTTACCGCGGAAGAGGGCGTCATGGAGCAGCGCCTGGAAGTGGAAGGGATGGTCACTCGGCGGGAGCTGCTTCTCGAGGCGCCCTGCTCCGGCATCATTGTGGATCTGGCCCCCGCCGGGGAGAGGGCTGCCGCCGGCACCGTGGCCGCGGTCCTGGCGCCGCTGACACCGGCGCAGCTGGAGAAGCTGCGGGAAGAAGAGCAGGGGTCCCCAAATATCTGGGAGAAGATTAGGGCCTATCTTGGCCGCTTGCTCCGGGGCAGGGAGGAGGATAAAGAGGTAGAGGAGGCCGGGCCTCTAATCGTGACTGGGCAGCTGCCGCCCTGGCTCGCGGAAAGGGTGGAGGTTATTCTCCCGGAGGCCGGCCTGCTGCTGCACCAGCTGGACGGCTGGGAGAATTTTGCCGGCAGCACTTACCTGACGGCGGAGCAGTTTGCCGCCGCTTCAGGGGAGAACTTCACCGCCGTGGAGGGCCTTTACGTGGAGAAGGGGCGGCCCATCCTGAAGCTTGTGGACAACTGGCAGTGGTATTTTCACTTTCTCCTGCCGCTGGAAGAGGGGCGCATCATGGCCGCCCGGGAGAAGGCCCTCCTGGAGTTTCCCTTTGCCCCCGGCCGCCCCCTGGCCGCGGATATCGTTGCCGCGGAGGTCGATGGGGAGAAAAGGGAGGTGCGCCTCAGCTGCCGCATCGAGCGGCAGTTTCCCGGCTACGAGGATCTGCGCTGGCTCAAGGCAGAGCTGATTATGGAACGGCAGGAAGGGGTAATCATACCGGCAGGGGCGCTGGTGGAGCGGGAAGGGGCTACGGGGATCTACCTCAATCAAGGGGGCAAGGTGAAATTTAAAGAGGTGACCGTAACCCGGTGCATGGATGAGCGGGCCCTGGTAGAGGGCATTGAGCCAGGCAGCATGGTCATAGCGCGGCCCGAGCTGGTGGAAGAGGGGCAACGCCTGAATTAACGCCCGCCGCTTGAAGCTGGGCCCGGAACCTGGGCCCTAGACCCAGCCTGAAGAAAGCAGCCGGGGAGGGAGAGTTGATGCTGGAGAAAAATCTGCGCCATATTCAAGAGGAGATCGCCGCCGCGGCGCGGCGTGCCGGTCGTTTTCCCGCGGAGGTCCGCCTGGTGGCGGTGACCAAAACCGTGGGCCCCGACAAAATTCGCCAGGCGGCGGCGCTGGGATTGCGCGATTTCGGGGAGAACCGCCTCCAGGAGGCCAGGCCGAAGCTGCAGCTTTTCCCGGAGCTGCGCTGGCATTTTATCGGCCACCTGCAGACCAACAAGGTCAAGGAGGTGCTGAACTCTTTTACCCTGATCCATTCCCTGGATCGCTACTCCCTGGCCCAGGAGCTGCAGCGCCGGGCGGAGCAGCTCGACAGGGAGGCCCGCTGCCTCGTGCAGGTGAACATCTCCGGCGAGAAAAGCAAGTTCGGCCTTTCCGAGGCCGAGCTGCCCGATTTCCTGGAGGCGATGCGCGAATTTCCCCGCATAAAGATTGAAGGGCTCATGACCATGGCGCCCTACTGCGACGATCCCGAGGAGGCGCGCCCCGTATTCCGCCGCCTGCGCGAGCTGCAAAGGGAATGGGCCCGCCCGGGCATGGAGCTGAAAGAGCTCTCCATGGGAATGAGCAACGACTACATCGTGGCCGTGGAGGAGGGGGCGACCCTGGTGCGCATCGGCACGGCCCTCTTTGGCGAGCGGTCAGGGTAAAGGCCGGGTTGGCATGGAGATCCTGGGCAACGGGCTGTTGATCGCCATACATTTCTACTTGTATGTCCTCCTGGGCCGGATCATCCTCTCCTGGTTCCAGGGCCAGTTTTACCGCTATCCCGTTCTCCGGCAGATCTTCCGCTTCTGCTGCCTGCTCACCGAGCCGCTGCTGGCGCCTCTGCGCCGGTTTCTGCCTCCGCTGAGGCTGGGCCTGGGCTACATGGACCTCTCTCCTCTCGTGCTGTGGCTGCTGCTGCTGGCGGTGCAGGAACTGGCCAGGAGTATCTTTTTCTAAAGTGGGCAGGAGGACATGCGCATGAACGGTGAACAGAAGGAGCATTTTACCTCAGGAGCTGAGCCCGGCGCCGCCGCCCAGCACGGCGGCGGCAGGGAAATTAGGGGGACGGTGGCCGCACTGCGCCTGGACGCGGTGATGGCCCTGGGCTTCGGCCTCTCCCGCTCGCGGGCGGTCCTCCTCATCAAGGGGGGCCTGGTGCAGGTGAACGGGAAGCTGGTAGAGAGCCCTTCCTGCCGGCTCAACCCCGGCGACAGCGTTGCCGTTGAGGGCCGCGGCAGGGTTGAGCTCGCCGCGGTGACCGGGCAAAGCCGCAAGGGCAGGGTGGGCGTGATCTTAAAGAAATTTAAATAATGAGCAGGAACGAAGCTGAAGACTGTCGAAAATTATCTTGATTACCTTTTTATTTTGATTGAGTATTAATATGGGGGAGGACTTAAGATGGCTTTATCACCGCTGGACATTCATAATAAAGAATTTTCGCTCTCATTTCGCGGCTACTCCGTGGAAGAGGTAAACGAATTCCTGGATCGCTTGGCCAAGGATTTTGAGCAAATCCTGCGCGAAAACATGGAGCTGAAAGACCAGGTCAGCCAGTTGAACGAGAAGATCAAGAGCTACCAGAAGCTCGAGGAGACCATGCATAATGCCATTGTCATCGCCCAGGAGGCGGCTGAAGAGGTGAAGGCGAACGCCAACCGCGAGGCCGAGCTGATCCGCCGCGAAGCCGACCGCGAGGCGCAGCGCATTATCGAGGACGCCCGCTACCGGGCCAGCAGGATCCTAACGGAGCATGATGAGCTCATCAAGCAGGCCCAGGTGTTCAAGATGCGCTTCCGCTCCTTCATCGAGGCGCAGCTCGCCGCCCTGGAGATGGAGGATTGGATGCCCAAGACGGAGCAAACTCCTCCCCCCGGCGGCCGGCCCAAGCCGGGCGAAACGAGGATGAACGAACCTAGTCTGGGCGAATAAAGATTGATTATTGGGGATATACTTGGTATAATTTAACCCAACACTGCCATGAGAAAGGCAATGAACGGGCCAGTAGGCTGCAGGACGGCTCTTGCAGAGAGCCGGGGAGAGGTGCAAGCCCGGTAGAGCGCTGCAGCTGAAGATCTCCCGGGAGTCACCGTGCGAAATCCGCGCCAGAGGCGGAGAGTAGACACGGGCGGAGCCCCCGTTAAAGGGCATGCGGAGAGGGGCCGCCGGCGGCAGTGCGGCCGGCGGCTAGCAGGGTGGTACCGCGGGAGAAATCTCGTCCCTAACCAGGGAGGAGATTTTTTGTTATTATGGGAAGCAGGAGGCGAGGAAGCACGATGGAGGATTACCGTGAGACACTGAACCTTCCCCGGACCGATTTTCCCATGCGGGCGCAGCTGCCCATGCGGGAACCTGAAATCCTCAAGTACTGGGATAAAATAGATATTTACGGGCTGGTCCAGCAGCAGCGGCGGGGGGCGCCGAAGTTTATCCTGCACGACGGCCCCCCCTATGCCAACAACGATATCCACATGGGCACTGCCCTGAACAAGGTGCTCAAGGATTTCGTCATCAAGTACAAGACCATGCGCGGCTTCGACTGCCCCTATGTACCCGGCTGGGATACGCACGGGCTGCCCATTGAGCACCAGATCATCAAAAGCAGGGGGATTAACCGGAAGGAGGTCTCCCCCGTTGAGTTCCGGCGCATGTGCCGCGATTATGCCCTGGAGTACGTGGATATCCAGCGGGAGCAGTTCCGCCGCCTGGGGGTGCGGGGCTGCTGGGACCATCCCTACCTCACCCTGGAGAAGGAGTATGAGGCCCGCCAGATAGCTGTTTTCGGGGAGATGGTGGCGAAAGGCTACATCTACAAGGGCCTCCGGCCGGTCTACTGGTGCACCAGTTGCGAAACTGCCTTGGCCGAGGCCGAAGTGGAGTATGCCGACCACTGCACCGATTCCCTTTACGTCAAGTTTCCGGTGATCGACGACCGCGGCCTCCTTGGGGGTGCGGAAGGCACTTACTGCATCATCTGGACGACGACCGCCTGGACCATCCCGGCCAACCTGGCCATCTGCCTCCATCCCGAGCTCGACTACGTGCTGGCGGAGGCAGGCGGGGAGAAGTACCTTCTTGCCGAGGGGCTGCTGGAAAGCGTCAGCGCCGAGCTGGGCGGCGGCCCCTGGCAGGTGCGGCGCCGCTTCAAGGGGCGGGAGCTGGAGGGGATTGTCTGCCGCCATCCCCTCTTCGACCGGGAATCGCCGCTCATCCTGGGCGAGCACGTCACCCTGGAGCAGGGCACCGGCTGCGTCCATACCGCTCCCGGGCACGGCCTGGAGGACTACGAGGTGGGGCGGCTCTACAAGCTGCCGGTGCTGAGCCCCATTGACGACCACGGCCACTTTACCGCCGAGGCGGGAGAGTTTGCCGGGATGTCCTATGCCGAGGGCGGCGAGGCGGTGATCCGGGCGCTGGAGCGAGCGGGAGCCTTGATGAAGGCTTCTTCCTACGAGCACCAGTACCCCCACTGCTGGCGCTGCAAGGAGCCGGTGATTTTCCGGGCCACGGAGCAGTGGTTCGCCTCCATTGACGGCTTCCGCAAGGAGGCCCTCGAAGCCGTCCGCAAGGTGAAATGGACTCCTCCCTGGGGCGAGGAGCGCATCTACAACATGATCGCCGAGCGGCAGGACTGGTGCATCTCGCGCCAGCGGATCTGGGGGGTGCCCATCCCCATCTTCTACTGCCGGGAATGCCAGGAGACGATTATCGATCCCCAGGTCATCGAGGCGGTATCCCGTCTCTTTGCCCAGGAGGGATCCGATGCCTGGTTTGCCCGGGAGGCGGCGGAGATCCTGCCGCCGGGCTACAAGTGCCCCCGCTGCGGCGGCAGCTCCTTCCGCAAGGAAACAGATACCATGGATGTCTGGTTCGACTCGGGCACGAGCCACTTTGCCGTGCTCGAGGGGCGCCCGGAGCTGCGCTGGCCGGCGGACCTCTACCTGGAGGGGAGCGACCAGTACCGCGGCTGGTTCCACTCCTCGCTCCTCACGGCGGTGGCGGTGCGCGGCGAGCCGCCCTACCGCGCCGTCCTCAGCCACGGCTGGGTCGTCGACGGCGAGGGGCGGAAGATGTCCAAGTCGCTGGGCAACGTCATCGCCCCCGCGGAGATTATCGAGGAATACGGCGCCGATATCCTGCGGCTCTGGGTGGCCTCGGCCGATTATACCAGCGACATCCACCTTTCCCCGGAAATATTGAAGCAGCTTTCCGAGGTTTACAGGAAAATCCGCAACACCTGCCGCTTCCTCTTGGGGAACTGCTATGATTTCGATCCCTCCAGGGAGGCGGTGGACTACCGCTCTCTCTCGGAGCTGGACCGCTGGGTGCTGCACCGGCTCGCCCGGCTCATCAAGCGGGTCACGCAGGCGTACGAGGATTACAGCTACCACATCGTCTACCAGGCGCTGCACAATTTCTGCACCGTGGACCTGAGCAACTTTTACCTTGACGTGCAGAAAGATCGCCTCTACTGCTCGGCGCCGGATGATCCGGGGCGGCGGGCCGTGCAGACGGTGATGATGATCGTTCTCGAATGCCTCACCCGGATGATGGCTCCCATACTCACCTTTACCGCCGAGGAGATCTGGCAGCTGCTGCCCGGCGAGCGCCCGCCCAGCGTCCAGATGGCCGGCTGGCCCGAGGCGGACCCGCAGTGGGAGGACCCGGAGTTGGAGCGGCGCTGGGAGGAGCTGCTGGCGGTGCGCGGCGAGGCCACCCGCGTCCTCGAGGAGGCGCGCCGGGAGAAGCTCATCCGCGGTTCTCTCGAAGCGGCTCTCGCCATCTGGGCCGAGGGCGATCTCTACCGGCTGCTGGAGCAGTACCGGGAGCTGCTGGCCGAAATCTTTATCGTCTCTTCCGTGGAACTCCATGAAGGCCTGAACCAGGCGCCTGCCGGGGCACAGGAGGGGCAGGAGCTGCCGCTTAAAATAATGGTGAAGAAGGCGCCGGCGGCAAAATGCCCCCGCTGCTGGATCTACGCCGCACCGGCCGAAGGCGAACTCTGCCCCCGCTGCCATGCCCTCCTTCACGCCTAGCCGGGAGCCAGCATATTGGTTACACAAGGGCTGTCTAAAAGGGCAGCCCTATTGCTATCCTGTCAACTTTTTTGCTGCGCCCAGAAGGCAATGATGGGTAATCCCGCAATGGACAGCCGCGAATCTCTCATCTCTCAATTGACGAGCCGCCCGATGTGGAGGGACACGCCCGGTCCGGCGTAGACATAATGGTAGTGCTGGCCTCGCTTTGCAATGACGTGGGTTATAA
>ERZ773359.371-NODE-371-length-63358-cov-10.039145_pt1 | contig 63358 bp, 69 predicted proteins | sample MGYA00374955_ERZ773359 | MGnify/ENA primary metagenome ERZ773359 (study PRJEB29098, sample SAMN04486028) | biogas fermenter metagenome | study: EMG produced TPA metagenomics assembly of the Biogas fermentation microbial communities from Germany - Plant 4 DNA1... | reverse complement strand
AATTAATATATCTCTCATAACCGTTACAGCATTTTCTTTAGATAATTTTTTTCTTATCTCATTGGGAAATAGCTTTACACAACCACCTAATCCATCATGACCATGGATATTGGTTCCGGCTAATAAGGGTTTTACTAAGGGTTCTTCTGCCCCTTTGGCTATAATACAGTCTAAATCCAATAGTTCGGCTATTAGTAGGGCATTTCTTGTGGTATATTCGATTCTTGCATTCCCAGAAACTGTGGTAATGGCCTTTATATCGATTCCCTCTATAGAATTAGCTAGAATAATTGCAAGGGCATCGTCAACGCCAGGATCGCAGTCTATTATCAAAGGTATCTTCTTCATCACAATCACCTTTAAGCCTTATTATATTATTTTTTGTTTAAACCTTTACGAAAAATTTTTAGCAGAAGAAAAAGCTTCTTTCTCTTAAAAAAATTCCGCTCCTACACTAGGAACGGTATAAAAAGTAAACCAGTTATCGATTTTAATCTATGGCAGCACTGGTTTTTTTGCTCTTGAAATAATAGCCTACACCCCATTTAGTATGGATATATTGTAAGTTACTAGAATCATCCTCTATTTTTTCACGGAGACGTCTTATATGAACATCTACCGTTCTAAGATCTCCAAAGTATTCATAGCCCCAAATGGCCTCTAATAGCTCTTCTCTGGTAAATACTTTGCCAGGATTCGAAACCAATAGATAAAAGAGGTCAAATTCCTTTCCTGTTAGAGAAATGCTTTCATCCCCTTTAATGAGTCTTCTTCCTAGGGTGTTTATAGTAAAATTATCTACTTTGATAATTTGCTTCTCTATTTGAAAATTCTTCATATTTACTCTTCTTAGTATTGCTTTAATTTTGGCTTTTAAAACCAATATATTGATGGGTTTTGTTATATAGTCATCAGCACCATATTCTAAAGCTAGTATCTTATTTATATCCTCCTGTTTTTCTGTCAAAGCTATTATGGGTACTTGAGAATTTTCCCTTATGGTTTGGCACAAGTTCAATCCATTTCCATCGGGAAGTACTAAGTCCAGTAATACTAAACCATAATCCTTTTTCTTAATCTTATCTTTAGCTTCTCTAACAGTGTAGGCTGCATCAACAATAAAACCATCCTGTTCCAAGCTATATTTTAATCCCTTTAATAATAGTTTATCCCTGTTAATGACTATAACCCTAGTACTCATCGTTATCACTCCAAAATGGGGTTGGATTACCCTTTATTTTAGGCAAGTATCCTCTTATCTCCATCCCTTTTGGTTATTTTTATTTGATCAAAATATTCTAGCAGGGATAGTGCAACTTTCCTGTTGGTATTTAACGCATCCCTATATTGGGCTACAGTAATAGAACCTTTATCCTTTATATAATCCTTAAGCCTTTTAATTCCCTCTTTAAGGATAGTCTGATGTAAATAAACCTCTTCATTTAGTTTAACTATTTCTCCCCTACTTACTAAAAGGTTTATAATTTCCTCTACCTCATTAGGATCGGCTAGTTTTATCAATTCCTCCTTCTTAGGAGGTAAGAATCCTTCTTCTATATAGTTTTCAATAATCTTATTTTTAATGCCCACCTGATGATCATTAAGTTCTATTTTAAAACCTTTCTTGAATATTGCTTCCTTCCTCTGCTCTATCAATCCTTTTTCAACCAATAGGTCTAGAAATAGTTCTCCTACTCTATTTGGTGCCTTGTTTAATAGTCTACTTCTCATCTCTTCTTTTGGCATTCCAATTCTTAGAGGATATTTTTCATGATAAATTTCTAATTCTTCTATTATCTTTTCACTTAATTGGTTGAAATAATCTATATGGATAAGGTGTATATCTTTAGTTAGACTAAAGGATATAAGCTTTTCTGCTTCAATTAAACTATCCACATCTTCCTTTACCTTTTCCTCCAACATGGCCGTTGTGGTAGAAATTTCTTTTATAGTTGGGAAAAAACTACTCTTATCTTTTATGATTTTTTCTATAATATCTATGGTTCTTCCTTCTTCTTTTATTCTAAGCTCTTCCAAGGCTTTTTCATCAAAGGGTTGTTTTTTGGTAGGATTAGGCTCTAATACCTGCCCTCCTCCTATGGTAAACATAGGGGAGTAGAATCTAAGAATGAACCTATCTCCTCTTTTAGCTACCGTCTTTTCTTCCAGCCTTAATTGAGCATAAGCTTCTTCTCCTGGGTTTAATACCTCTTTGTCCAAGAGAACTATTCTACAAAGAACTTCTTTAGTTCCAATATATAATCTAAGCCTTGTTCTATTCTTTATGGAACGGTCGATATCCTTAATAAGCTTTACCTTAACGTCTAGCATTAGCGTATCCTGCATGGAATCCTTAGGGGCTACCACATCTCCCCTTTCAATTTCTTCCTTCTTAATTCCTGCCATGTTGATAGCCACCCTTTGGCCAGCAAAAGCTGTTTCTGTATCTTGATCATGAACCTGTAGATTCCTAATTCTAGCTATTTTTTCTCCAGGAAAGATTTGAACTTCATCTCCTACATTGAATTTTCCAGACAATAGGGTTCCCGTTACCACCGTTCCAAACCCCGATATGGTAAAAACCCTGTCTATAGGGAGTCTAGGAGTATCATCCGTTTCCCTATCCTCCAATTCTAAAGCCATTTCATCTATCAATTTAATAACTTCATCTAGGCCAGTTTTTTTAACTGAAGATACGGGAATTATTGGAACATTTTCTAAAAAGCTTCCTTTAACTTCATTTTTTACATCATCTATTACTAGTTCTAACCACTCTGAATCTACTAAATCAGATTTAGTTAATACTATTAAGCCCTTTTCTATCCCCAATAAGTCAAGTATAGCTATATGTTCCTTGGTTTGAGGCATAACCCCTTCATCGGCTGCTACCACTAATAATACTATATCCATTCCGGTGACTCCTGCCAGCATATTCTTAATGAACTTTTCATGGCCTGGTACGTCGATTATGCCTGCTCTTTTCCCGCTGGGCAAGTCGAAATAGGTAAAGCCCAGTTCAATGGAAATACCCCTTTCCTTTTCCTCCTTTAATCTATCTGTACTCCTTCCCGTTAGGGCTTCAATGAGAGTAGTCTTTCCATGGTCTATATGACCAGCGGTTCCGATTATAACATGTTTCATCTTATGCACCCTTTCAATCTATTGAATCCAAAAGATAGTCCATCTGCTACAATATTCAATTCTTCATCCCTTATAGTTCTTAAATCTATGAACAAACTTTCCTTATAAACCCTGGTTATAATTGGAATTTCATATTCCCTTAAAGCCCTTTCCAAAGCTATAATATCCTTATCTTCAAAGCTTATCTTTATGCATTTAGTAGGAATTTTTTCTAAAGGTAAAGAGCCTCCGCCTACTTCAGAATAGCTATCTACTATCTCTAATTTACAGCCTTCACTATCTATATCTATATTTTCTATAATTTTATTATATAAGCTTTTAGCTCTATTTTCCAATTCATCAATTCCCATAGAGAGCATCCTTAAAGTTGGTATTTTTTTTACCGCTTCATCCTCGTCTATATATAGTTTTAAAGTTGCTTCTAAGGCTGATAGAGTAAACTTATCCACCCTAAATGCCCTAGTAAGCGGGTTTTTCTTCATAATATCTATATATTCCTTCTTGCCCACTATGATACCCGCCTGAGGACCTCCTAATAGTTTATCTCCACTGAAGGTTACAATATCTACTCCCTTTTTGATGGAATCTTGTACTGTAGGCTCGTATTCCAAACCAAATCTAGATAGATCTACTAATACTCCACTTCCTAAGTCCTCTATCAAGGGTAGATTATATTTTTTCTTTAAAGGATATAATTCCTCAGCTGTAACAGAGGAGGTAAAGCCTAATATCCTGTAATTGCTCGTATGCACCTTCATTAGGGCTGCTGTTTCTTCATTAATGGCATTTTCGAAATCCCACAAATGGGTTTTATTAGTAGTTCCTACCGCCCTTAATATGGCACCACTTTGTTCCATTACATCAGGGATTCTAAAGGAACCTCCTATTTCTATTAGTTCCCCTCTGGATACTATTACTTCCTTCCCCTTAGCGAGGCTACTTAATACCAGTAAAACAGCTGCTGCATTGTTGTTTACCACCATTGCATCTTCTCCACCAGTAATTTCTACAATTAGTTTCTTCAGGTGGCTATACCTTTCTCCTCTTTCTCCTCTTTCTAAATCGTATTCTAGATTAGAGTAGTTTACTGCAATTTCTTTTACATTATCCATAACCTCTTGACTAATTAAGGATCTGCCAATATTAGTATGGATTACTACCCCCGTACCATTTATTACTCTTCTCAATTTAAAGGAATCCTTCTTCCTAGCTCTTATTTTTATTAAGTTTGGTAGATTATTAATTCTATGGATAACCTCCTCTTCCTTATGTAGATTATCCCTAATATTCTGTCTTAAAAGATCTATTTCCTCCCTTATGGAATCTACCACTATCTTTCTTGGCATTCCACCCATAAGGCTTTTTATAGTTTCATTTTCTAATAGTTCATCTACTTTTGGTATTAGTTTAAATAAATTCTTATCTTTCGTCATATAATCCCTCTCTTTATTCTACTATTATATAATGTTCACTCTTTTCAAGTACTTCTCCAACTATTCCATATTTAGTTTTGATATTTTCTAATTCCTTTAATAACTTTTCTGCCTCATCCTCCGGTAGGGAAATCAATAGTCCTCCCGATGTTTGAGGGTCGTATAAGATATCCTTTATTTCCTCTGATATCTCTCCAACAAATTTTACATTGTCCCCAACATGTTTCATATTTGAATAAGCTCCAGCTGGCACCAATCCCATCTGAGCATATTCTATAGCCTTTTCTATAATGGGTACTTTTTTATAATCTATCTTTATGGTAACTCCACTAGCCTGGGCCATTTCTAAACTATGGCCCAATAGGCCAAATCCTGTAATATCCGTTACACTGTTGACCTTTACCTTATCCATCGCTTCCTTTGCATATTTATTTAAAGTACTCATAACTAATACTGCCTCTTCATACGCATCATCATCGACTAAATCACCTTTAAGTGCTGTATTAATGATTCCAACACCTATGGGTTTAGTAAGTATCAAAAGATCTCCCGGTTTGGCATTGCTATTGGTTAAAACCTTATTTGGATTTACAAAGCCAGCAACGGATAAGCCATATTTAGGCTCTTCATCTTCCACAGTATGGCCCCCTACTAATATGGCTCCAGCTTCTGTAACCTTATCATGTCCTCCTTTAAGGATCTGGACTAACACATCTGGACTTAAACAATTAGGAAAACCTACTATATTCATAGCAAGTTTCGGCTCTCCTCCCATTGCATAGACATCACTTAAGGAGTTGGTAGCTGCAATTTGACCAAATAGATAGGGATCATCAACAATGGGAGTAAAGAAATCTAAGGTTTGGATTAAAGCTAATTCATCATTTATCTTATAAACTGCCGCATCATCAGCAGTATCTAATCCTACTATTAAGTTTTCATCAAAAGTCTTTGGTAGTTGGCACAAAACCTGTGCCAATATATCGGGTCCGATCTTGGCAGCTCAACCTGAGGTCTTGGCCAGTTGAGTTAATCTTTTGTCCATATTCTCACTTCCTTTACCTTACAATTATTAAATCCTTTATACCTTCAAATTTTTTCTCACCTATACCAGATACATTCATAATATCCTCTATGCTTTTAAAAGGGGTATCTTCTCTATATTGTATAATCCTATCGGCTAAAACCTCGCCTATTCCCGGTAAGGTTGTTAATTGTTCCTTAGTACAGGTATTGATATTTATTTTGCCTTCACCGTCATTTGAACTAGTACTTAAGGAATGGTCAAAATCTTCCTCTCCCACTTTAGGCACATGTATTTTTTCCTCGTCTGATAGTTTTCTAGCTAAGTTTATTTTATCCGAGTCTGCATCTTTTTTCAATCCTCCAGCTAAATTAATTGCATCTATTACCCTAGAACCAGCCTTTAATTCTACTATGCCTGGATTATAAACCTGACCACTTACATGAACCATTATATACCCAGCTTCTTCCGATCTTATATCTTCTTCTAAACCTTTTAGTATTTCTTCTATCTCTTGTGAATCCTCTTCTTTAAAGGATAACAGCTTATCATTTATATAATAGAATATAGATATTAGAAAGATGATGACCAGAATGAATACTATAAATAGCTGTTCCTTCTTGGTGAAGTAATCCATATTCATTTCATCCTTTCCAGATATTCTATCCTATAATGTATTCTATATCTGATTAAAATTCCCTGCTATTCTAAAATAATTATATATTACTATTAAATAATTTGATATTTTTTGATATACTTATAATTAATTCAACAAAGGAGTGAGATATTTGAAAAAAATCGTATTTCTAATACTAACTCTATTTTTTATTACATATGAAGTATCTTATGCAGATGAACTAAACCTTTCTGGAGAAGCTGCTATACTTATCGATGCCGATACAGGGCAGATTCTCTATGAAAAAAATCCTCACATGAAGTTGCATCCTGCCAGTACTACCAAAATTATGACGGGAATTCTGGCCATAGAATTGGGGAAGTTGGATGATATTGTTACAGTAGATGATGAGGTGGTAAGGCTTACTGATGGCAGCCACATAGCCTTGGAGCCAGATGAAAGATTAAAGTTTGAGGATCTATTATATGCCTTGATGATAGAATCGGCAAACGATTCTGCCCTGGCTATAGCAAAGCATATTTCCGGTAGTATTGACGAATTTGTTAATTTGATGAATGAAAAGGCCAAAGAATTAGGGGCCTTAAATACAAATTTTATTAATCCAAATGGTCTTAGTCATGAGAATCATTTGACTACTGCCTATGATTTAAGCCTAATTGCCCAATACGCCATGAAAAACCAGCTATTTAGAGAGATTGTATCCAATTACACCTATACTATACCTACTACCAATAAGAAAGATGAAGAAAGATATTTAAAATCCAACAATAGGCTATTATATAGTACCATAAGGATCAATGTTGATGGTAATTCTGTCCCCATCAAATATGAAGGGGCTAATGGCATTAAGACTGGCTATACCCAAGCTGCCCAAAATTGTCTAGTAGCTTCTGCAAATAGGGGAAATCAAAACTTAATAGCAGTAGTATTAAAGGCCAACGGTAGAGAAGTTTTTGCCGATGTACATAAATTATTCAATTATGGATTCAATAATTTTGCTAAGGCAAATATAGCCATTAAAAATTATTTCATAGAGAATATAGAGGTTGAAAATGGTATAATTCCCATTGTTGCTGGGGTAATTAAAGAGGACTTGTTTGTTACTATCCCAAAAGGTACAATGGATAATATCGAAAAGAAGATTAGTATAAAAGAAGAAATTATAGCCCCTGTTGAAAAGGGGGAAGTTTTAGGAAAGGTTGAATATTACTTAGATGGCCAACTATTAGGACAAGCAGATATCGTATCAACTATGGATATAGAAGAAATACCTCCTCCAAGTATTGCAGAGATATTGATGAGTAAATGGTATTTATTATTAATTGGTCTAATAATCTTTGTTAGAATTATCATTATAGTTAAGCGGACAAAGAATAGAAGGCGTAGAAGGGCTTTATATAAAGTACCAAATTCATTCCATTAGAATAGCTCCCTAGAAGGGAGCTAAAGTTATTCTATAACCGCTATAGCTTCAATTTCTATATCTACATCTTTTGGCAGCTTTGCCACTTGAACACAGGATCTTGCAGGTTTATGATCTTGGAAAAAATCTTCATATACTTTGTTAATGTTTGGAAAATCATCCATATTGGTTATATATATGTTAACTTTTACGATATCTTTTAAACTTCCCCCACCAGCTTCTACTACAGCTTGTACATTTTCAAGACAAAGTCTGGTTTCCTTTTCAATATTCCCCTTGGACAGTTCTTTAGTCTCAGGATCTATTGGAAGTTGTCCGGAAGTAAATATTAAATTACCAGCTTTTACTCCTTGTGAATAGGGCCCCACTGCAGCAGGAGCTTTATCAGTAGATATAAAGTTTATCATAATATCTCCTCCTTATTCTTTTACATGTAATTCCAAATTTATTGCACCATTTAAAGCAAAGGGTCTAATGAAATTACTTCTCCATCTCCCCATAGGTTTTCTAAATCATAAAACTCCCTATCCTCTTTATGGAAGACATGAACTATAATATCTCCATAATCTAGTAGAATCCATCTACTGCTTTCCTTTCCTTCCTTCCCTATTACTTCATAACCAGCTTCAAACATCTTTTCCTCTATTTCATCAGCTATTGTTTGGACTTGATTGGTTGAATTACCGCTTACAATTACAAAATAATCTGTTATTGGAGTAAGCTTTTTAATATCCAATGCTTTTATGTCAAAACCTTTTTTCTCCAAACATGCCTTCACTATAACAGCTATTCTATCTTTATCCTTCACCAAATTACCTCCTGCTTTTTTAATTAACTTCATCATTCTTGTCATCTATATTTTCAACGGTGGTACGGTCTGTAAAAAGAGATTTCACAAGCCTATTTGTTTCTTCTTCGTCGGGTATAAAATATGACACACCATTTATATATTTAGATTGACCAGGCAAAGTACTTGCCTGTATGGACTCAGTATTAAAAACTTTAGCCTTCATAGCGAATTTCATAATTAAGTCTAAGGGTATATTGGTTTCCACATGCTCGTAATAGCTCTTTATCATCTGTGGTATATTCACTATATTTGATGGCCTTAAAGCCTTTTCAATAGCTGCCTTCATAAAGGCTTGTTGAGCCCTAATACGTCCTAAGTCCTGATCTTTATACCCCTTCCTAAATCTAAGAAATTGTAAAGCCTTATCTCCATCTAGGGTTTGATATCCCTTTTTCAAATCAATATATAGTGGTGGGTCTGCAGCTGGATCCCTGTATTTCATGTCCATTGGTACATCTATTTCAACTCCACCAATAAAATCTACAAATTCCCTCACCACATTATAATCAACCTTTACATAGTATTCCAAATCTATGCCCAACAAATCTTTAACAGCCTTTACCGATAGTTCAGGCCCTCCATAAGCATGGGCATGGTTTATCTTTTCTTCGTACTTTCTTCCCCTTATCCTAACTCTTGTATCCCTAGGTATAGAAAGCATTGAAATTTCTCCTGTAGATTTATCAACTCTACATAGTATTATGGTGTCAGTTCTAGTACCACTGCTTTTATTAACATCTTTTGAATCTACACCAAGTAATAAGAAAGTCAAATCGTCTTTACCTTCTATCAATCTATCTATAAAAGTTTCCTTATATTCACCAATATCGTTTTCACTAGTCGCCTTGATTACGGTCTTATATATAAAACCGCCCCAAACTAAAGAAAAAACTATAAATGAAATAAAAAAAGTTTTAAAGAAAGTCTTTTTCACTGGACCTCACTCCATATATTTTGAAATTACTATATGATTCCTTGCTTTAATTGTATCTAAATGGATTATATTCCCCTTTTCAATTAAAAATGCCAGAGTATTATCTATGGCAAAAAGCAAAGCTTTGTCCAAATTTTGATAGGCCAAGGCTCTTATTTTATCTACTCCCTCAAAGTTTCTAGCCGGCTCTATCAAATCGGCAATATAAACTATTTTTTCCAAAAGGCTCATATTTTCTCTACCCGTTGTATGGTAGCGGATGGCCTTTAATATCTCGTCATCTTCTATATTGTATTTACTTCTTGCAATTTCAGCTCCTAAAGGGCTGTGAATAAGCTCTTTGTTAATTTTAGTGATATTATCTAAGATTATACCAAAATCACTAGCCATTTTCAACAGATTTATTTGCCCTTGAAGCTTGCCACAATCATGGAGGAGTCCAGCAAGTTTCGCCTTTTCTACTGGGTAGTGATAGTGTTTTGCTAGTTCTTCACAAACTTTCATGACCCTTATTGAATGTTCGTACCTTTCAGTTCCAATATCCTCTTTTAGCTTCTCAAAAATCCATTGTTCTATCATTTTAGATTCTCCCTATAAAGCCTATTTTTTTCTATATACCTTTCTACCAGCTCTGGCACTAGATACTTGATGGACTTGTTTTTTCTAACCCGCCTTCTAATTTCTGTAGAAGAGATTTCTATTATTGGAGATTCCAAAATAATTATATTGCTATTATAGGAATTTATTAATTCAACCGCCCTATTATTAAGCTTTTCATCTTCTAATCCTTTCCGTTTAGCTACTATGAAATTACAGGATTTTAATAGCTTTTCATAATCCTTCCACTTATGAATCTCCATTAAGGAGTCGGAGCCTAATATAAAGTAGAGCTCACTACTTTTATACTCGGCTTTTAATTGGCTTATGGTATCTATGGTGTAACTTCTTCCCTCCCTTTTTATTTCTATGGGAGATATAAAAAAGTAAGGATTTAAGCCTAGTGCAAGTAGGGTCATATTATATCTATGTATGGAAGGGGTGATTTTTCTATCCCCCTTATGGGGTGGATCCCCAGCAGGTATAAATAGTATCTTTTCAAGGCCCATTTCAACCCTTGCATGTTCTGCTAATATTAAGTGACCGTTATGGATGGGATCAAAGGTACCCCCCATAATCCCAATTTTCTCTACAATCAAATTAATTCTCCTCCTTAATAATAGTAAACTTCAGAAAATAACTTCTGAAGTTTACTATTTTGGCAATTGAATTTTCTTCTTTTCCTTGGATTCTCTATATAGGACAAATTTATTTCCTATACTTTGAACAAATTCGGCATCAAGTTTTTCTGCTAAATCATTAGCAACTTCTTTGGGTTCTAAAAAACTATTGTTTAGAACCTTGATTTTAATAAGTTCCCTGGCCTCTAATGCATCATCTACCTGTTTAATAAAATTTTCTGTTATTCCATTTTTGCCTATTTGGAATATTGGGTCCATGGTATTTGCTAATCCCTTTAAATAACTTCTCTGTTTTCCTGTTAACAATTATTCCACTCCTTTTATATTGACATATATATTTTCTACTCGAAATATTCAAATTCATATCCACATATGAACACAGAATCGCTCTCTTCTATTCCTAGTTCTTTTAACTTATCTACTACCCCTTTTTGTATCATCACATTTTGGAAGTATCTTAAGGAGTCTAAATCATCAAAGTTGATAGAATATAACAATCTTTCAATGAAGCTTCCTTCAACAATATATTTGCCATCTTCTTTTTTTACTATAATGGGCTCTTCTTTTGGTTCTTCCACGTACTCCTCAAGCTTATCATCAAAGGTCTCATATTCATATTCTACATCCTTTAAAGCTTCCCATATTCCATATTTTAATTCTTGAATACCTTCCTTAGTGGCTGCCGATATACTAAACACCTTATGTCCTAAGGATTCAAATTCATCCTTTATTTTACCAATCCAATCCTTAAACTGGGGTAGATCCATTTTATTGGCTACTATTATCTGAGGCTTATCCTTTAATTTAGGATTATATTTGACTAACTCATCATTTATTTTATAGAAATCATCAATTGGATCTCTTCCCTCTATTCCTGATCCATCCAAAACATGGACTAATAACTTGGTCCTTTCCACATGCTTTAAAAAGTCATGACCTAAGCCCATCCCTTTATGGGCTCCTTCAATCAGTCCAGGAATATCTGCAATTACGAAGCTTTCCTCTTCTCCTATTCTTACTACTCCTAAATTGGGTTTTAGAGTAGTGAAATGGTAGTTTGCAATTTTAGGTTTGGCTGAAGACATTATGGAAAGTATAGTAGATTTCCCTACATTTGGAAAACCTATTAGCCCTACATCGGCTAATAACTTTAATTCCAATATAATGGTCCTTTCTTCACCTTTAGTGCCTGGCTCTGCAAATCGAGGAGCCTGTCTAGTGGGAGTAGCAAACTTAGCATTTCCTCTACCACCCTTGCCACCCTTAGCAATTACATACATTTGATTATGCTCTTTAATATCTACTATTACCTTACCCGTCTTAGCATCCTTTACTAGGGTTCCTACAGGTACCTTAAGGATTAAATCCTTTCCATCTTTCCCAAATTGTTTCTTAGTTTTGCCATTTTCCCCATCTTCAGCTTTATAGAAGCGTTTGTATCTAAAATCCATCAAAGTCCTTATGCCTTCATCACCTACTAAGATAATGCTTCCTCCTCTGCCCCCGTCTCCTCCATAAGGACCTCCAGATGGTTCATACTTTTCCCTTCTAAAAGCTACTGCCCCATCCCCACCTTTTCCTGCCTTTAAAACTATTTCAGCTATATCAACAAACATATTATCAATCCCCTATAATTTTGTAATTTAATTATACCAGCTTATATAAGGCTGTCAATATTGAAATTTTCATCACTTAGTATATTCTTGTCTTTTGAAAATATTCTAATACCATCCAAGAAAAAAAGCCTACCTTACGGTAAGCTCATTTTATGCTAATTCCTCTACAGGATAAACGCTAACTTGTTTTCTATTCCTACCTTTTCTTTCAAATTTAACAACACCATCTATCTTTGCAAATAGAGTATCATCGCCACCTCTACCTACATTGTTGCCAGGATGAATCTTAGTACCTCTTTGTCTTACTAAGATATTCCCAGCTAATACAAATTGTCCATCGCCACGTTTCACACCTAGTCGTTTTGATTCACTATCTCTACCGTTTCTTGAACTACCTACTCCTTTTTTAGTAGCAAATAGTTGTAAATTTAGCTTAATCATCTTTCCACCTCCCTATATTTGAGAGTCACATACTTGGGGTAACTTTCTATTATCGAATTTATACCTAATTCCAATGTTTTCAAAACGGTTTCAGTTTTAAGCCTTATGTCAGGTTCTAAATTATTGGGCAAAACCACATCCATTATTCCTTCATTATCATCTATATTATAAATCAAATCCTCTTCAGGTACTTCACACACTTTAACTAGGGAGAGCAAAGCAACCTGAGCTAATACTGAAACTGCAGCACAGACTATATCCTTGCCCTTAATATCAAAACCTGCATGGCCTGATATATGGTACCTTTTAATATGACCTAGTCTATCTTTAAATATGGTAACCCTAATCATATTAACCAACAATCTTTTCAATCTTCAATTTAGTATAGGGTTGACGATGACCTTGCTTCTTCTTGTAATTCTTCTTTGGCCTATATTTAAATACTATTATCTTCTTAGACTTTCCTTGTTCTAATACAGTTGCTTCTACTTTTGCTCCATCTACATAAGGCCTTCCAACTACCATACCGTCATCCTTTGAAATAAGAAGAACTTTAGTTAAATCTACCTTATCTCCTTCTTCTGCATCAAGCTTTTCAACAAATACAACATCCCCTTCTTGAACCCTGTATTGTTTTCCGCCTGTTTCTATTATAGCATACATTTTAATATTGCACCTCCTCTAACCAGTCTCGCCAATGTTAGGTGACTAAGCTTTAACCCACATTGAGCGGCCACCTACAGACAAACATTTTATCAGATATATGGTTAATTGTCAATATTTCTATATAAAATTCTGCCACTTCCATTACAATTAGGACATTCTTGGATAAAAGAGGTGTTTAAGCTGTTTCTAATCTTTTTTCTGGTTAATTCCACCAAACCTAATTTAGTAATTCCGATTATATTGGCCTTGTTTCTGTCATGGCTTAAACATTCTTCCAATCTTTCTAGCACCAAGTCTACATCCTTCTTATCCTTCATATCTATAAAATCTATTATTATTATTCCACTTATGTCCCTTAATCTAATCTGCCTTGCTATTTCTTCACAGGCTGCCAAGTTAGTTCTAACTACTGTATCTTCTAGATTATCCTGACCTATAAATTTCCCCGTATTAATATCTATGGCGGTTAAAGCCTCTGTTTCATCTATGACTATATATCCACCACTATTAAGGAAAACCTGCCTATTCAAAGCTGTCTTAATCTGGTCCATTATTTCCCTTTGATAGAATATGTTAAAATCCCCATCATAATAGATTTTCTCCTTTAATTTAGGAAACATAACACCCTGGAAGCTTATAATGCTTTCATATTTTTCCTTATCATTTAATATTATTCTATCTATCCTTTCATTATAAACATCTCGGATTATCTGATGGGAAAGGTCTATCTCCTTATATATAAGTTTAGGACAGGGTAGAAAATTCCTTTCCCTTTCAATTTTTTGAAATATATCTATTAATAGATTATATTCATCGGCTAGTAGTTTCTCTTCCACTCCTGCCGCATTAGTTCTAAAGATCAACCCATAGTCATATTTCTTAATATTAGCCCCTATTTCCCTTAACCTTTTTATTTCATCCATATCCTTAATCTTCCTAGAAAGGGAAATCTTGTTTGAATAAGGGGTTAATACTACATACCTACCAGGCAGGGTTATATGGGTGGTAACCTTAGCTCCTTTGTTTTGGGAGGGCTCTTTTAATACTTGGACTATTATATCGTCTCCCTTTTTAATTATATCATCGATGTTGACTTTCTGGTTTTTATCCATCCTCTTGGGCAAAGCCTGTTTAACATAAAGATAGGCATTTTTACCCTCCCCTATATCCACAAAAGCAGCTTCCATCCCAGGCAACACATTTTCTACACGCCCTCTGTAAATATTCCCCACCTGCTTTTTATTTTCCTTATCATCTATATAAAGCTCTACCAGCTTATTTTCCTCTACTAAACCTATTATCTCAATATTCTTTTTTGTATCAACAAATATATAATCCATATTATCTCTCCCAAGCTCTACATAGGGGGTAAAATCTCCCCCTCATCCTCTATTAATAAGGATAATCTTTTTATATCTATAGTATCATAATTTACTCCTAAATTAAGATATTTATCCATGGCATTAATGAAGTCTGTAGGTTTTAGGTTCCCCTTATCTCCTGCTTTTAGCATGCAATTTACAACCACCCTAACATTTGATGCTTCATCATTTACTATACAATCCTCTACTATCGCATTTCCAATAAAAGGCCTGATATTCTGTTCCCTTTCAATAATTTTTTTCTTCTTTCTCCTTAGTTTCTTAATTATTATCTTTTCTCCCTTTAACCAATCCTTTAAAAGCTTCTTCAGTTCTTCCTTTCTATCTATATTCTCTGCTTCAAAAGATATACTATAATAACTCCAGCCTATCATAGATGAAATAGACCTTTTATCTTTTATATATTTGGCATCTCTTATCTTTATATCGTCGGGTAACTCCCTATTCATCCTCTCTATAAACTCATCTATGGGTATCCTTTCATGTAGATTGATATCCATATACTCTTCTTCGCTTTCTATTCCTAAGGCCAGGGGATTCGCTATGGAAAACCTTGGCTGAGGATTAAAGCCTTCCGAATATTTAATTGGTATCTGTGCCCTTCTAAAACCTCTTTCAAAGAGACGCATTAAGTCTAAATGGGAAATATACTTTAAATAACCCTTCTTTGTGAATTTAACCCTTAATATCATTAACATACACCACCTGTAAAGTTTCTATTAATTCCACAATTGGTACATCCTAATCTACAGTCCCTGGTCAATTCTTCCCCTTTAGCCTTTTCATATTCCTTTATCAAATATTCCTTAGTAACTCCAGTGTTTATAAAGTCCCAAGGAAGGACTTCGTCTATCTCCCTTTCTCGCAGTGCAAAGAAGTCCCCATCTATTCCTGTTTCATTAAAGGCTTCTATCCATTTATCGTATTTGAATTTTTCCGACCAGCCATCGAACTTACATCCCTTTTCCCAAGCCCTTATTATAGCTTTTCCTAACCTTCTATCTCCTCTGGCAATGATTGCCTCTAAATAGCTTAACTTTGGATCATGGTAATTAAAGACTATCTTCCTATCCCTTATATTCTTCTTGAGTAGGTCTATCTTTTTATTAAAACTTTCTATTGAATCCTGCCCTACCCACTGGAAGGGAGTGAAAGGCTTGGGCACAAAGCATGAGGCGCTAAGGGTAACTTTTAGATTTCCTTGTCGCTTTTCCTTAGGAAGCCTAAAGAAGATGTCCTTAACCTTATAACCTAGATCCCTTATACCTAGCAAATCTTCCTCCGTTTCTGTAGGTAATCCTATCATAAAGTATAATTTAATGTTAGACCAGCCTTCTTTAAAGGCGTAGCCTACGGCATTAATTAAATCCTCCTCCGTAACCCCTTTGTTTATAACATCTCTTAACCTCTGGCTACCTGCCTCTGGAGCAAAAGTTAATCCAGTTTTTCTAACCTTTTGAATCTCCTTTAATACATCAATACTAAAGGAATCTAGTCTTAAAGATGGAAGGGATACACCTACCTTTTTATCTTCATATCTATCCATTAATTTTGAAATCAACAATGGAAGTTCAGAATAATCACAGGAACTCAAGGAGGTTAGAGATATATCCTCATAACCTGTATTTTTCTGAAGTTCTTCTGCCAATTCTAACAGCCTTCCAATGGATTTTTCCCTTACAGGCCTATAAATCATACCGGCTTGACAGAATCTACATCCCCTAGTGCAGCCTCTAAATATTTCTAAGGGGATTCTATCGTGGACTGTTTCTATATAGGGTACTATTAACCTTTCAGGAAAATAAGCCTTGTCCAAATCCCTTATTATCCTCTTATTAATAGTTTTTGGCACTCCTTCTACTATAGCTTCCATAGCCTTTATGGTGCCATCCTCATTATATCTTACCTGGTAAAACTCTGGAACATAAACCCCTTCAATTTTACTTACTTCCTTCAAAAATTCCTTTCTTTTTCCCTTTCTATTTTTGAATTCCTTGTAAGCTTCTAAGATCTCTAATATAACTTCCTCTCCTTCACCAATTACGAACAAATCTATAATATCTGCTATTGGTTCAGGATTATAAGCACAAGGACCCCCTGCAATAACAAAAGGATCATTCTCATCCCTATATTTTGAAAGTATTGGAATTTCTCCAAGATGGAGCATATTGATTATATTAGTATAGCTCATCTCGTATTGAAGGGTAAAGCCTACAAAATCAAAATTTTTAACTGGCTCCCTATTTTCTAAGCTAAAAAGGGGGATTCCCTCTTTTATCATCTCCTCTTCCATATCTACCCAAGGAGCAAAGACCCTTTCACAGGCAAAGTCCTCTCCTTCATTTATAAGATTGTAGAGTATATGAAGACCTAAATGGGACATACCTACCTCATATATATCTGGAAAAGCAAAAGCAAATTTAACCTTAACCTTATTTAAATCCTTCTTAACGGAGTTTTTTTCCATACCTATATATCTTGCCGGTTTTTCTACCTTTCTTAACACTTTATCGAATTTGTCCATATCTATCATCTGATATCACCTTTTCATTAGTATTATAATATAATATTATCATCTTTTAATTTCATTGGATAGTATAATTATAAACCAAATAAAAAAACTGTCCTAGACAGTTTTAAAATTTAGTATTAAAATTTATATATTTTAAAGGATCTACAGGAGAATCACCTACTAGGGTTTGGAAATGTAGATACTTGTTTCCATCCCTATTAGTTCCTAAAGTTCCGATTTTAGTTCCCTCTTTTATCCTTTCTCCTTCCTTAACATATATGGAAACCAAATATCCATAGACCGTTGAGAATTCATCATGCTCTATGGTTACAAAATATCCCTTTGAACCTCTGTCCTCAATGGACTTTACTACCCCATCCTTAATGGATATCGGTTCCTTGTCCTCATGAGGGATTATATCTATTCCTGCATTAAAAGTAGACTTGCCGTTCAAGTATATGGTTTCTCCAAAAGGATTATAAATTACACCCTCAATAGGTGGTGGATATTTGGGATTATCTAAATTAAATACAGACAAAGTCTTTTCTGGAAGGGTTAACAACTTTTTACCAAAACTTAATAATGCCTTTCCATCCCTTTTTATATTAAATTCATAATTGATGCCATTATGGATTATCTGGATTACATTGTTAGTAATACTGCTGTTTATTAATTTAAGTAGAAGGATTATAATTAATATTATCAGTACTATAATAGCCCTATTTAATATCCTCCTGTAATGTAATCTCCTTTTTAAATAGTTTAAGATGTTTTTAAACTTGGCATTGTATCTTCTTCTATACATAATTTCACCCACCTTAATCTATTAATATGATATTTACAGACGGTGGGTTTTATTACCTATTATTTTGAATTTATTATGAGTTTGTAGCTATCATCCCTAAGATAAAAGTCTTCTATTAAGTTTTCATGGACTATTACTTCTCCATTCTTAGTTACAAATACAGTCTGAATATCCCCCAATTTATTGACCAATTTTGTTCCTTCTTCCACCCCTAAGATAAATAAGGCCGTTGAAAGTCCATCTCCAGTTATGGATTCATCGGATATGATACTCACTCCTGATATTTCACTCTCTGAAGGGTATCCACTTTTTGGATCTATTATATGGTGGTACCTTTTCCCATTGTAGATAATATACCTTTCATAATCTCCAGATGTAACCACAGATTTATTCCTAATATTTAATATTGCCAGATAATCCCTAGTCTCGCTAAAAGGATCTTGGATTCCAATTTTCCAAGCTTCTCCACCTTCTTTTTCCCCCAATACATAGAGATTACCACCTAAATCAATAATGGCGGATTTTACTCCATTTTCTACAAATATTCTCTTTACTTCATCGGCTGCGTAGCCTTTAACAATAGCCCCTAAATTTAATTTCATCCCCTTCTTTTTTAGAAATACCTGATTGTCCTCCAACAGCTCCAAATCTTCATAGTTTACTAATTTAAGCGCATCTTGGATTTCCTCTTCAGTTGGAATGGAGTCCCTTTCCCTTTCCTCTTCACCTGTAATATTCCACAGATCCGTTAAAGGGCCAATAGTTGGATCAAAGGCTCCTTTTGAAATTTGGGCATAGTATTTAGCTTCTTTAATTACATGATATACATCTTCATTGACTTTAACAGGCTTAACTCCTGCATTATCATTTATTAAGCTTACATCACTGGTTTCAATAGTAACACTCATCCTATCTTCAATCTCTTTCAATCTGTCTATAGCCTTATCTAATATGTCTTTATCCTTTTTATCATAGATCCTTAAGGTAATATATGTGTTCATTAAGAATTCAGACCTAGTTAAAGGCCCCTCTATATCTTTCTTCTGACATCCAGCCATAAATAAAAATTGAAATAGTAGTATCCCTGTTAATAATAGAATTTTTTTATTTAGTTTCATAACTGTTAAACACCTCAGTAAATATTTAGAAAAACCCTAACTATAAGTTAGGGTTTTATTATCCTATTTTGCACCTTCTAAAGCTTTTTCTACCAATTCTATCATGGTAGTTCTTGTGCTTGTTGCTCCTGTAATAGAGTCCACATCTAAGTTTTCTGTGCCATTGTTATCTATGATCAATCTTTGAACTGCCTTTACTACATCTAAAGCTTCTAAGTAAGCATAGTTTTCAACAGATTTCCTCTCTCCAGCTTTAACCTCAACTGGTTCAGTTTTTGGCTTTCCATCACTATCAGTTACAGGTTTGTTATCTTCATCGAATACCACTTTACTGCTTTCCATATCTTCAACAGCTGTTTCAAAATAATCAAGTCCTACAATTTGTCCATCTCTAACAACAACTACTACCTGGCCTAACCAACCATGGCTATCTTCTTCTGCTTTAGCAGTGTATTCTCCATCCTTATATGGAGGAGTATAAGTTTCTCCTTTTTCAGCTTTTACCAATAGTCTATTGACCATATCTTTAAAAGCTTCCTTAGTATGAGTGGCTCCTGAAACGGCATCAAAATCAATTTCGTTTAAATCCTTCTTTTCGTTAAATTGTTCATTTAGATTTGCTATTACAGCTAATCCTTCAGGATAATTATAATTGTCTTCGCTCTTTTCTTCTCCTGAATTTGCTAAAATTTCAGCATACTTAAAAGAAACGATTTCTCCATTTTCAACTTCCATAATTGCCATACCATAGTTTCCATGATCGCTTACTGGGTCTTTTTCTAAGTAAATACCGTCCTTTAACTCTCCACCAGTTGGAGCCTCTGAACTTTCATCGGTAGTAGTGCCTGTCTCTTGCCCACCACATCCTACTAACAATGCAAGGATTAAGACGGTAGATAGAAGTAATAGGCTTGATCTTCTTCTCATTTGTATCCCTCCAAATTTTAAATAATTAGGTAGGTCATAAAATCCGTTTTAATTATATCAATATTTATCAGAGATTACAATAATTGTTTCTTTATTAACATCTTTTGTATATTATTCATTCTCTCTCACTTTTACAATTGGTATGTTTGCTACTAAAGCAGACATAGGCATGCCATCTGATTCCCTTTTCATTCTGGTTAATTTTATATCAAGCCCTTCTTCATCCACCTCAGCATACTCCTTTACAACTCGAATCATATCCCCTTTAATCATCTCTAAAAGCCTTGGGGATAGATCGGATCTATCATGGATTAAGACCAATTTCAATCTTTCCTTTGCTACGTTCTTACTCCTTTGGCTGTCTTTATTTAAAAATTTAAATAAGTCCAAGGTTACTCCCCCTTTACTTGCTAAATAGTAATTTTATTAACTTACTGAGCTTTCCTTCTGAATTATTCAAATCGAGAAATTCTACTTCTTTTCCTAATATCCTATTACAAATATTTCTAAAAGCTTTTGCAGATAATGGATCTTCTTCAGACACTACAGGTTCCCCCTTATTGGTTGAGATAACTATGGCTTCATCATCTGGAACCACACCTAATAAATCTATGGCTAAAATATCTATAATATCTTCAACATTCATCATATCTCCTCGTTTTACCATATCATAGCGGATTCTGTTTACTATGAGTTTGGGATTGTGTATTCCTTGAGATTCTAAAAGGCCAATTACCCTGTCTGCATCTCTGACAGCTGAAATTTCTGGGGTTGTTACTATGAAGGCTTCATCAGCTCCAGCAATTGAGTTTTGAAATCCCCTTTCTATTCCTGCTGGTGAATCGATTATTATATAATCGAATCCTTCCTCTTTTAATTCTTTTATCAATTCCAACATCTGCTCAGGTTTTACAGCAGTTTTATCCTTAGTCTGAGCTGCTGGTAAAAGATATAAACCATCAAAGCGCTTGTCCCTTATAAGCCCTTGTTTTAATCGACAAGTTTTTTCGACTACATCAACTATATCGTATACAATTCTATTTTCTAACCCCATTACTACGTCTAAATTTCTTAATCCAATATCTGTATCTACTACCACCACTTTATTTCCCATTATGGCTAATCCAGTACCAATATTGGCAGTAGCTGTGGTTTTACCCACTCCTCCTTTACCCGATGTTATGACAATTGCTTTTCCCATTATCCTTCCTCCTCTTGATTATTTTTTAGGCAAATATGGCTCAATGATAACTTCCCCGTTTTTAACCCTAGCAACTTCTGGTATTTCCGAAGAGCTTATATCTCCATCTGGCTTTCTACTAATGATATTTCCAATTCTCAATTGGGTTGGTTGTAGATTATAGGCGGCTACAATTGCATCAGGATTTCCACCTACGCCAGCATGGGCTACTCCTCTCATAATTCCTAGTATGATAATATTCCCCCCTGCTTTTATGAGGGCTCCTGGATTAACATCTCCTATTATTACAATGTTTCCATCATATTCAATGACTTGCCCAGACCTAATAGTGGTGTTTATAAATTTGGTCTTTCCTTCATCTATCCCATCGAAAGGTCCATCTTCTTCTAAATAAGATGGTAAACCATCTTTTAATACATATAGATTATATTTTTCTCTTATTATCTCCAATAGTTCTTTCGTTTCATATTCTGTTAAGTTTTCTCCTTTTATACCCAGAAAGTTTGTCCCTTTAAAAAGCTCTATGTATTGCTGTATTTTCTCCTCCAATTCCTTTTTTATTATTTCTAAATCTCCTTCTTTGATATAAATATAAATTCCTTCTTTAACTCCTTTGAAGTTTACTAGCCCTTCCTTCAACGGTATTACCTCCACCTAAATAATATATTCTCTATAAAAGTAAAAAATCCTTCTTATAAAAAAATTGAATTGGAAGGCCTTAAACTACCTTGCCAATTCAATTTCAAAGGGCAATGTTTCGTCTTTATCGGTAACATTAAGGCCAAAATATTCTGCGATTATTTCCCTTGCGATAGGTCCTGCATAACCCCCACTTCCCCCTTGGACTAAAACTATTGAAATAGCAATCTCTGGTTCCTCATATGGAGCAAAGGCCACAAACCAAGCATAGTCATCATAGGTATCTCCAGTCGCTGGATTCACACCAGATCTTTGGGCCGTTCCAGTTTTAGCTCCTACTGATATTGGAAAATCCCTAAATAGGCTTCTTGCTGTTCCTTCAGTGGTAACCAATTTCATACCATATTTTATATGCTCCAGGTTTTCATAGTTATTTAAATTGATCCTTTCTGGATTTGTTTCCCTTTCATATAGAGTTTTTGAATTGTCGTAATTTTTAATACTGTCTATGAGGGTAATCTTATTCCTATAACCCCCATTGGCTATTGTTGCAATGTAATTAGCCATTTGAATTGGAGTATAGGCATTCTGTCCTTGGCCTATAGTAACATTTAATGTATCAGTTATATCCCATCCAGCATAGTTTAAATAGGTGTATTTTATCTTATCAGCCAGCCCTTCCCTTTCTCCTTCTAGTGCTTTTTCAGCTTCTAACCCCATTGCATCTAGACGCTTTATAACCTCGCCCCTTGATAAGGGTTCTTCTGCTTCAGTCCAGCTAATTATCTCCTCTAGCTTTTCGTTTATCTCCTCATCTGTAAATTCTTCTCCTTCTTTAATATAGGAGCGGATATTTCGAGTCAAATATCTTTTCAATAAAGCTTTGGTAATCATGACTTTGCTTTGAGGGCTAGGAACTCCTCCTGAAGCCTCTCTAGGAACATTTATCTCTATGCCTGTTCTATCATTTAACCCTAATTCCTTGGAAATATTTGCAATATCCTCGATATCCACTCTCACCCCTAAATTTTCACCTGTCTTCTGATTTCTACCTAGGGCAAGAGAGTAAAAATAGTAGTTACAGGAATCCCTTAAGGCCTCATATACATTTACATGGCCATGGGTACCCCTATTAGAGTTCCAAATCCAGCAGCCAAAAGGTTCAGGTCCTATATCTACTTTCCCCATATCTCTAATGGTTTTAGTAGGGCTAAAGCCTTTTTCCAAGGCTGCTAAAGCCGTTACCATCTTAAAGACTGATCCTGGTTGAACAGCGGTCTGTATGGCAATATTGTATAGGGGTCTTGGAGCCAAGGGATCATCTTCATTTTCTGGAAATAGGCTGGCCCAATCGGTACTAGATATTCCTGTGGAAAATAGATTGGGATCATAAGCTGGATAATTTGCCAAGGCCAAAAGTTCTCCCGTCTTAACGTTGGTAACCACCACTGCACCAGAATTAGCGTTTATATAAGGTCTACCCTTCCGCCTATTTATTCCATATTTATAATCTCCCCACTGACTCTTAAAGGTTCCTCCTACCCGAATTTGTTCCAGAGCATGTTTTAAAGCCTTTTCCGCTGTTTTTTGTAATTTCATATCCAGAGTTAAATACAGATTGTTTCCGGGTATAGCTTCCTCTTCGTCCAGTATATTGGTTCTATTACCTAAAACATCTACTTCTACCCTTCTAACTCCATTTTTTCCCCTTAAATATGATTCAAAGCTTTCCTCTATTCCAGTTTTCCCTATTATGTCATTAGGTGAATAACCACTTTCTCTTACATATTTCTCAATTTCATTAGGCTGGGAAATCTTTCCTAGATATCCTAATATATGGGCAGCAGTCTCCCCTTCTGGATAATATCTTACTGGCTCTATGGAAACCTGTATACCAGGCATATCACTAAGCCCTTCCTCTATTTTGGCCACTGTAGAATCCTTAATGCCATAAGCTATATTTATAGGTTGATAGGCCCTATGGCCCTGTTTGTCCAATTGGTCATATAGGGTCATTATTACCCTTGATTCATATCTACTCAATCTTTTATTTATTTCATAATACTCCAATAGCCGGTTAAAGGCTTCTTCTGCATCTTTATCCTCAGGAATATTAAATTTTTTATACCAATCATTTTTGTTTACCAAGGATACATACTCCCAATTAGCAACTGAAATCCTTGGATTGTATCCTTTTTGTAGTACAATTTCTTGAGCAATTCCTTTAACCCTATCATCAGTAATAAAGTCTTCTGATAGATCATTCTCCTCTATGAAATCGATTAATATATCAATTGGAGCCTTACTTGCAGAAGTAGTCTTACCCTTATTGGTATAAAGAACTGTGTCTATTTCTTCATTTATTTCAAGTTCTACTGGAGATTCCAATCCTTTCTCTTTAATCATCTCCATTAGTATTTCACCTGGTATAAGCTTTTCAACATTTCCCTTATCATCCTCTTTTTTAACTATTTTTTCTAGTAAATCTACTATAGATGTCTCAAGTACTATATGGACAAAGTCATCTTTAGCTGTCGTTTCAAAATCGATTCCATTAAAAGTTCTCATAAGGCTTCTTTTCTGCTGCAGGTATTCTTCATCAAAAATCAGCGAATATTCCTTTAAAATTAGATCTCCGGCCAATCTTCTTTCCTTCAATATATCATAAACTAATTTACGAGATATGGGATGGTCCAGTATCTTCCTTATGATATTTTTATCATTATCGATAAGCTTGAGTATGGAGTCTTTAGGATTAGCATCAGCACTTAGATTGTGGTCCTTTTTCCATTGTTCAATATCCTTGTCCTGATTAAACTCTAAGACTACCCCTTCTTTAGTAAGTTCTACATGGATTGGAATATCTATTCCCTTATTTTCTAAAGCACTAATGGCTTTATTAATGGTAATAAATTGGAAGTGTTCCTGGTAATCTGGGTTTATATAATAAGTATTTAGTATTTGTGGAAGCAAGTTGTTTTCTATTATAATATCTATTGCTTTTTCAATGGGAGTAAGATTTTCCAATTCATAGCTTTCCTCTTTAGCATAAGCAAATATATTAAATTCAATGGGGAATTCATCTGTATATATGACCCCATCTTCTTCTAGTAATCTGGCTAGTGTTAATAATATATCGTTTTTTCTTTCCTTATCTCTAATATTCAGCTCATCCTTTAAAAGCTGTACTGTAAAGCTTGGCTTATTTCCTGCCAACAGTCTACCATACCTATCTCTTATTTCTCCTCTTGGAGCGGTAATATAGACTTCCTTTAAGCGTTTGTTATCGGATATGTCCCTATAGTAATCTCCTTCCACTATGGTTAATGTGGCTAATTTAAAGGAAAGAGCTGACATAATTATTATCATTATGATTAACATTATATTATATCTGTTTTTCAACTTTTCAATTAACTTCAAATCCTACACCCCTATCTCTTTCCGAACCTAATAGAAGGAATTACGAATATTTTAGAAAACCACTTATAAAGAAATATGGATATAAAGCCATTAAAGGCCATTTCAATCAACACAGTCTTCTTGAAAAAATTGACCAAGGAAATATCATAGGATAGAAAATATAGAAATAAGCTATACATTAAATGGTAACTAATTGTAGAGATTAAGGATGAAATAATAGGAATCAATATATTATCCTTTGAAAGCTTGTTTTCCATAAGACCTACAAAATATCCTGTAAAAAAGAGAATAAAAGCATTTATCCCTATTATAGGACAAAATATTATATCCTCCAACAGACCAGATATCAATCCAACAACGCTACCCAATCTTTTACCCCTTAATAAGGCAACAATTATCGTAATTATAAGGGCAGTATTTGGAACTACTCCAAATATGTCGAAATGATGGATTATTGTAGATTCCAGAATGAAATTGATTATAATTATCAAAAAAACTATTAAACTAGTCATTTTTATCCCTCAGTTTCCACTCAATATTATATAGACCTTATAGAGCTTCTTAAAATCTACTGCTGGTTCTATTTCTATATTCTTAGTCAAATCTTCATCCCTAATAGTTACATCTGTAATCTCACCTATATACAAATCCTTTAAGTATATACCGCCTAGTCCAGAACTAAACAACTTGTCTCCTTTCATTACATCAGCATCGGGATCGAATAGATAGCCCATCAGTTTGCCTTCCTCACTACCCGAAATCACTCCTCCATCTTGTGTCCTCACAACCTTAAATGCAATCTTATTATTTCCATCTATAATGGAAACCACCTTTGCCCAATTATCTCCAACTTCAGCAATTCTACCTACTATGCCTTCTTGAATTATTCCTTCCTCCGTTTCTACAGCTTGAATAACAGTATCCCCTTTTCTTACTCCATCCTTTAAACCCTTATCAATGGTAAATCTATCGAACCAGTTACCTGGTTCCTTTCCTGTTACTTGTGCAGCTATTAAATTATAGCTAGTATTTTCAATTAATTCCTTCTCATTCTTTAAGTACTCAGTTTTCCCTATTATATCTTCATAGATTCTGTTTTTCTCTTCAAGTTCTGCCACTTTCAATTTTAATCTCTCGTTTTCTTCTCTCAGTACGCCAATTTCCATTATTGAGTTGAAAAAGTTGGAAATCCAGTTTCCTGCATTAAAGAAAAATTTTTGAACAGGATTAATTACTCTCCCAATTATGTTTTCCAGTTTAGTTAAACCTAATCTTTCACCACTAGTAAAACCTATGATAATAATTAGAATGATAGCAACTAAAGCTACTATCATTCTACCCTTATATTTCTTAAAAAAGGACATACCATCACCACTTAACCTTTTCTTTTAGTGTTGGAAACAGTTTTTTTCATAATCTCTATGCTATCTAAGGCTTTTCCAGTACCTCTTGCCACACAATCTAAAGGATTTTCTGCAACATGCACTGGCATGGAAGTTTCTTTTCTTATTAATTTATCTAAGCCGTTAAGTAAAGCTCCTCCTCCTGTTAACATTATACCTTGTTCCATTATATCTGCAGCTAATTCTGGTGGTGTTTTTTCCAATGTAGACTTAATAGCTTCAAGTATATTGGTTATTTGCTCCTTCATTGCCTCGTGAATCTCACTAGAAGTCACCTCTATGGTCTTTGGTAAGCCAGATATTAAATCCCTACCTCTAATGTTCATCTTAGTTTCCTTATTGTCTACATAAGCTGAACCAATAGCAATTTTAACATCTTCTGCTGTACGCTCTCCAATCATTAAGCTATATTCCTTTTTAATATAGCTTACTATTGCTTCATCTAATTCATCGCCTCCAACCCTTATAGATTTACTGGTGACTATTCCTCCAAGTGAGATAACGGCCACTTCCGTTGTACCTCCACCAATATCCACAATCATACTTCCAGTAGGTTCTTGAACTGGAAGGCCTGCTCCAATAGCTGCAGCCATCGGTTCCTCTATTAAGTAAGCATCTCTTGCACCAGCATTGATTGCCGCTTCCTCTACGGCCCTTTTTTCCACTTCAGTAACTCCACTAGGTACACATATTACTACTCTAGGTTGGAATAGAGAGCGCCTTTGCATTGCTCGTTTAATGAAATACTTTAACATACTTTGAGTTATATCAAAATCGGCTATGACTCCATCTTTTAAAGGTCTTATTGCCACAATGTTTCCTGGAGTTCTACCGATCATCCTCTTAGCTTCTTCACCTACAGCTAATACTTGATTGGTATTAGTTTGAATTGCTACTACTGAAGGCTCCCTTATTACTATATCCTTTCCTTTAATGTAGACCAAGGTATTGGCTGTTCCTAAATCAATTCCCATATCTTTTGTAAATGCTCTAAATATCCCCATATCCTTTGCTCCTTCCTTTCTATAGGTTAATATCTAATGTTTAGATAATATTTTTCTCTCTAAAACTTATATATTTATTATCACCAATTATAATATGGTCTAATACAGTGATTCCTATTATATTCCCTGCTTCCATTAATCTGTATGTAATATCTATATCTTCTTTACTTGGTGTTGGATCACCGCTAGGGTGATTATGGATTAAAATAATGGAATTTGCACTTCTTTTAATTGCAATATTAAATACCTCCCTGGGGTGAACAATGGATGAATTTAAATTTCCAATAGAAATATTTTCAATACTAATTATTTGATTTTTTGTATCTAGAATTGCTATTTTAAAATGTTCTTTCCTTAGATATCTCATCTCCTCCATAACCAGTTCTGCTACTACCAATGGAGAGTCTACCTTAAGTTTATCCTCCCCAAGACTTGTCGAAATCCTCTTCCCCAGTTCTACGGCGGCTATAATCTGAGCTGCCTTACATAAGCCAATTCCCTTTATTTTAACAAGTTCTTCCACTGTGGCATGGGAAAGATAGCCTATTCCACTTTGATCTATGCTAAGAAGACGATTAGCTAGATCTATTGCTGTGTCTTCCTTATAACCTGTCCTAATTATTACAGCTATCAATTCCGCATTCGATAGAGAGCCTACTCCATATTTCACCAGTTTTTCCCTAGGCCTCTCATTTAGCGGAAGATCTTTTATGGTATAGCTCTTATTGAAATTGCAATTGTCAAACATAAAAATCACCTATATCATTATAATAAACTTATATTAAAATGTCTTTCCAATAATAGGTCTAATTTATATATTGGCAGTCCAATTACATTATAATAACAACCTTCAATATATTCTACTAATAGTCCACCTAATCCCTGAATAGCATATCCTCCTGCTTTGTCCCTATACTCTCCTGTATTAATGTAATTATCGATCTTTTCACGGCTTAAATTTCTAAACTTTACTAAGGTTTTTTCAAAATCTATTATCTTGATATTGGAATTGGCCTGAACTATAGCTATACCAGTAATTACTTCATGAGCTTTACCACTTAAAAACTCTAACATGGCTCTTCCCTCATCTTCATCTTTAGGTTTACCTAGAATCCTCTCCTTATAGGATACGATTGTATCAGCACCTATAACTATCTCATCACTATTTAGTTTACTTGCCACCTCATTGGCTTTCTCAAAGGAAAGGGCCATGGCAATTTGAACGGGTGTCTCCTTAGGAGAAACCCTTTCTTGAATATTGGATTCTATTATAATGGGTTCTATATTATACTTCAACAGCAATTCTTTCCTTCTTGGAGATGCTGAAGCAAGAACGATTCTACTCATATTATCACCTTATCAATTGGAATAGAATATATTGTCGAAAGAACTTTTTAGATTTTTTACTGCAAATTTGGAGGTCAGTCCTACAAAATATCCCGTAAACAAGCTAGTTAACAACAATATAGGTAGATAGGAAAATATCCTTATATTGCTCATCATCAGACTAGCTACTAAAACCTGCCCAAAGTTATGGGCCACTGCTCCGAATATACTAACTCCAATTAAGCTAAATATATTTGAAAATCTATGATTTATTATAAACATTAATATGCAACTTAAAACTGAGCCTGATAAGCTGTAAAAAAGACTTGTCACACTACCTGTTGCCAATGTAAAGATTATGGATTTTAATGTTCCAACGGTTAGGGCTTCCTTAAAACCAAATACCACCAAGGTTATTAGTATTACCATATTGGACAATCCTAGTTTTGCTCCTGGTGCTATAAAAGGCAAAGGCATCATGGATTCAAATAGACTTAAAGCCAGTCCAATTGAAACCAATAATGACAAGAAAATCATCCTTTTAATCCCTTTCATCCTTTCACCTCTAATGGCTTATATAGTCTACTTCTCCCTCTGCTACTCCTTTTATCTCTATAACTAATCTGTTGGGCAAACATACTATTACCTCTCCCACCCTAGAGATATAGCCTTGTTTTACGTCTAATTGATCGGGACAATCTGCTTCAATTACCCGTACCTTCTCATCACCTATTTCTATTAAATTATACCCATATTCACTTTCTATTGGTATAGTCTTACCTATTATGGATTTATCGAATACTATTTTTTTTATCTCCTCACCATCTACTTGGATACTTACATACTTTTCATCAAAATTAGTAGCCAACCTCTTAGTATAAAATAAGGATAATAGACTAACGACAAGAATGGTAAAAATTAAAATTTTGTCCCCTTTTGTCAATTTATTCACCCTTTTAATAATACCTTCATATTACAATTAGTTTATCATTTATAATCATCATTTACAAGTTAGTATAAGGCTTCACCCCTCTATTATAAATGAATTTATTAAAAAATAAAAGAGCCTAAATTTAGGCTCTTTTATTGAGCAATAGACTGGCTTTCTTCAAGGCTTGAAAAGATTGCTTTGGTCGGACATTTTTCCACACATATTCCACAATTGGTACATTTTTCATAGTCAATTTTTGCTAGGAAGTTTTCAAAGATAAAAGCTTCTTCAGGACAATTCCTAACGCAAATCTGACAACCAATACAGCCTATACTACAATTAGCTCTAACTATTTTGCCCGGATCCATGCTTTTACATTTCACAATTACTTCCTTTTCATAAGGCACCATCTCAATTATGCCTTTAGGACAAACCCCTATACATTTTTTGCAAGCTGTACATTTCTCCTTGTCGATGATAGCCAGACCGTCTACGATTTCTATGGCATCAAAGTCACAAACTTCCTTACAGCTTCCGCACCCTAGACAGCCATAGGCACAAGCTTTACTCCCTCCAGCTAAAATATTTTGAGCCCTACAGTCTTGAATACCATTATATACATATTTATCCTTAGCTTTATTACAATCTCCTTGACATAAAACGGTGGCTACTTCTCTTACAACTTCTACTGGATTAACCCCCATTATTTCAGCAACTTCTTCAGCTACAGGGTTACCCCCGACGCTACAAGCATTTACTGGTGCCTTACCTTTTGCTATAGCATCTGCCAATCCATCACAACCCGGAAAACCACAGGCACCACAATTAGCACCTGGTAAAACCTGTCTTATTTCGGCAACTTTAGGATCTACTTCCACGTGAAAGATTTTTGATGCCATTGAAAGGCCGGCACCAAATAAAAGGCCTAAACCTCCTAATACACCTACCGGATATATTATTTCCAACATACTCCTTCCCTCCTATACCAGTCCATTAAAGCCTAAGAAGGCAATGGACATAAGACCTGCTGTAATCAATGCTATAGGAAAACCTTCTAAAGCTTTTGGGATTTCTTGTATTTCAAACTTTTCCCTTATAGCTGCAATAAGTATTAAAGCTAAACTAAAACCAACAGATGCCCCAAAGGCATTGACTATAGTTTCAATTAAATTATATTCTGCCTGGATATTTAAGATAGCAACTCCAAGAACTACACAGTTGGTAGTTATTAATGGTAAATATACTCCCAAGGCATTATATAAGGTTGGACTTATCTTTTTTAATACCATTTCCACAAATTGAACTAAAGCTGCTATAACGAGTATAAATACTATAGTCTGTAAGTACTCCAATCTTCCTATAAGTATAGTATGATGTATTATATATGTTATTATGGAAGACAAGGTAACTACAAAAGTTACTGCAATTCCCATTCCCGTTGCTGTTTCAGTTTTATTAGAAACTCCTAAAAAGGGACAAACACCCAAAAATCGGCCCAATACATAGTTGTTGACGAATATGGTACTGATCAATATGGTAAACAGATTCATCTAGCTTCCTCCTTTTGTAAAACTTCCTTTGAAGCCTGTTTATTTCTAATGGAATTAAAGATTCCAATAAGGATTCCAAGTAATATAAATGCTCCTGGAGGCATCAAGAATATTATAGCTGGTTCAAAGGATGGCCCTAGCATCTGTATATCAAATATGCTTCCAGAACCTAAAAACTCCCTCAATATACTTAGAATTAATAGTGCTAAAGTATAACCTACTCCCATACCCAATCCATCCACTGCTGAAGCTAAAAGTCCATGTTTTGAAGCAAAGGATTCAGCTCTAGCTAAAATGATACAGTTTACTACTATCAATGGAATGAATATTCCTAAAGCATTATATAAGTCTTGAGCATACGCCTTCATAAACATTTCTACTATAGTAACAAAGGTTGCAATAACTACAATGAAGGCTGGAATACGTATTTTATTCGGTACTACTTTACGAATCAAGGATACAACTACATTGGAACCAATTAATACACCAGTTACAGCTAAACCCATAGCCAAGCCGTTTTTCGCTGCAGTAGTTACAGCTAAAACTGAACACATACCTATTAATTGCACAAATATGGGGTTTTCCTTAACTACCCCATTAAAGAACACTTTAGATAATTTCATCTTTCCACCTCCATCCCTTCCTAATTAGATAACTTTTCACTATATATCTGTCGAATAAGGTTTACTCCATCTACTATAGCATTTGTGGTCACTGTTGCACTGGTTAAAGCCTGGACCTCATTATCTGCTTTTGGCTCCCTTACAGCTGTAATTTCGCTATCTACTGGCTTGCCTTTAAAGGAGTCGGTGAAAAATGGTCTTGTTGAGTTAGCTCCAAGGCCTGGAGTTTCCTCATGGACTAATACCTTTATTCCAGTTATCTTTCCATCCTTAGATATGCCAGTCATGAAAGTTAAAGGTCCACCATATCCATTTACCTCTATATTAAAGGTATATCCCACCAAATCGGAACCCTTATACCCTTCATTAATTTCAGTTATGTTTGTATTGTCGCCCACAATCTCCTTTAATCGATTTTCATCTAGTTGTTTAAACTCTTCCGCTATATCCAATACTTCCATCTTAGCCCTTTCACTGGCTAGCCTGTCTGCTTCTGCAATTCTTTCAGAGGTAACGCTGTTTGAAATTGCCAATACTGAAGCTGCAACGGCTGTAATAATGAACAAAATTAATGCTAGTTTTATCGTTTCGTTCATTAGTTCTTCACCTCCCCAAACACCCTAGGTCTAGTGAACTTTTCTATTAAAGGTGTGGCTACATTCATTAATAATATGGAATAGGATACTCCTTCTGGATATCCTCCCTTTACCCTAATAAGAGCCGTTAAGATTCCTGCACCTATACCAAATATAATCCTACCTACAGGGGTTACAGGTGTAGTGACATAATCTGTAGCCATGAAAAAAGCTCCTAGAATCAATCCACCACCTAACATATGGTAGGATAAAAATTCAGCTTCTACTCCTAATAGCACTAGCATTATGAAGGTAGTTCCAAGGTAGAACACTGGAATTTTCCAGTCGATTACCTTTCTAATTAACAAGTAAGCTGCACCTATAAGCAATAATAGGGTTGATGTTTCCCCTATAGCTCCTGGAATACTTCCAATAAACATGTTCCAAAGGGTGGGTAGTTCTGCTCCTGCTGCTTCAGATGCAGACGTAGCAGCTGCTACTGTTGCCGATGCTGCTGTATCAGGTCCCATTCCATACTTCATAATTGCTAATGGGGTAGCAGTTGCAACAACATCTGGCCTAGTTCCAGTAAAGCTTGCCATATGAGAAGGCCATGAACTTAAAAGAAAGGCCCTTGCTGCTAAAGCTGGATTCATAAAGTTTGCCCCTAAGCCGCCAAAAAACTGTTTAACTACTATTATTGCAAAGGCAGAACCTGCAACTGGCAACCACCATGGGGCGTCGGCAGGAAGATTAAACGCAATTAAAATTCCAGTTATTATTGCTGAAAAATCATCTAATGTTATAGGTCTATTAAAAATTTTTTGAATAATTGCTTCAAAAACCATAGATGAAGCCACAGAAATAAGTATCAATTTCAATGCATTTAAGCCAAAAAAGTAAACGCTACCAATAATTGCCGGAGCAAGAGCAATTATTACATCTAACATTATCCTCTGTACAGATTCATTAGATCTAATATGAGGAGATGAAGTCACTAATAACATATTTTCCAATGCCACTTCTTTAGCTTTGGAAGTATCCATTGCTTTACTATCCATTTCATATCCTCCCATCTATTTTGCTTTCCTCTTAGCTAATATTTCTCTTTTTGCCAGCCTAATAGACTCTACTAAAGGTCTTTTAGCCGGACAAATATAAGAACAAGCTCCACATTCTACACAATCTAAAGCATTATATTCTTCTGCTTTATCGAAATTTTTCTTTAATGTGTAACTGCTTATATATAGAGGTTGTAATTTTACAGGACAAACTTCAAGACATTTCCCACATCTTATACAGGGTTGAATTGGTTCAGGTTTTGCTTCTTCCTTGCTTAAAACCAAGATGCCACCAGAACCCTTTATTATTGGGACATCTATTGAAAATTGGCTTATTCCCATCATTGGCCCACCAGCTATTATCTTTCCAGGTGAGTCTTCGGTAAAGCCTCCACATTCTTCAATCAAATCCTTAAATGGAGTACCAATTTTCACAAGTAGATTTTTAGGATTTTTTATGCCATTGCCAGTTACTGTAGTCACTCTTTCGATAAGAGGTTTACCCTCTAATATGGCCTCTGCAATTGCCCTAGTAGTAGAAGCGTTACTTACTACAGCTCCCACATCCATTGGTAAACCACCAGAAGGTACTACTCGTCCTAATATGGCATTTATCAGTCTTTTTTCATCCCCTTGAGGATATTTTACCTTTAAGGTAGCTATACTAATGTTTTCCTCTCCTTGGCTTGCTTCTTTTAAAGCCTTAATTGCATCTGGCTTGTTCTTTTCTACACCAATAACTCCCCTATCCACTCCTAAGGCTTTCATAATAGCTTTTAGACCGAAGATTACCTTTTCAGCTTCCTCCGCCATTACCCTATGGTCTGCAGTTAGATAGGGTTCACACTCTGCACCGTTTATTAAAACGGTATCAATCTTCTTGTCAGATGGCGGGGATAATTTTACATGGGTTGGGAAACTTGCTCCTCCCATACCAGTAATACCCGCTTCCCTTATTATTTCTATTATTTCTTCTGAGGATAAATCTTCTAATTTACCTTTAGGTCTTACCGATTCATGCAATTCATTCTTACCATCGGATTCAATGACTACACATTTAACGGTAAGGCCTGTAGGTATAGGCATATCCATAATCTCTTTTACCGTACCGGATACGGATGAATGGACTGGAGCAGATACAAAAGCTTCCGATTCCCCAATTTTTTGTCCTACCTTAACGCTGTCTCCCACCTTCACCATAGCTTCGCATGGTGCCCCTGTATGCTGGTGTAACGGAATTTTAACAATAGCTGGTTCTTTTGCTTTCTCTATAGGAAGGTTTTCCGTCAATTCCTTATAATGCGGTACACTTACCCCACCCTTGAAAGTGAGATTTTCTAACTTCATCCTTATTCCACCTCTTTTTCTTATACTTTTACTTTTAAAATGGAACTAACAAATGGATTTAGGCTAATCGTATCCATTGTCCATTATAACATTAATTCAACCAAAAGTATACCCCGTAGTAGTATTGAGATATTTTTAACGATGCCATTTTCTTTGCTTTTCTCTGCTATAAACCTTGAATTTTTCGACATCCTAAAGGGTTAGTTGTTTTTTAACAAAATTAAAAATCTCCTGAAATTCCCATTATTAACCCTAATTGTTGTTAATTTAACAACGCTGCCTCAATATTAACCTATATTTTCATACTCAATTGAATGGGATCATCAGGATAGATTAGATTTGATAAGGTCAATCCAATCAATCTAACCTCCTTATCAAAATTAAATTTGTTAATAAGTATTTTTTTACTGGTTTCAAATATCACCTCTTCATCGTCAGTAGGAATGTTTAAGGTTATACTTCTAGTCTCCACCGTAAAATCCACATACTTAATTTTAACAGTAATTGTCCTTGCTAAAAATCCCTTTGATATCAATTTATTAGATAGGTTTATAGAATATAATCTTAATTTATCTATTAAATCTTTGGAATTACTAATATCTTCAAGAAAGGTCTCTTCTTCCCCTATAGATTGGTTAACATTATCCACTTCTACAGGCCTTAAATCTATACCAAAAGAAAAGTCATAAATTTCCTTGCCCCTTTTCCCAAATAAGGAAACTAAAACATCCTTATCGTATCTCTGGATGTCTCCTATGTAGTAGATGCCTAACTTATTCAATTCCCTTTGCATTTTAGGACCTACTCCCCATAATTTTGATACTGGTAAGGGTTTTAAAAACTCCACCGCATCCTCCTTTTTTATCACGGTTAATCCATCGGGTTTTTTAACATCAGAGGCAAGTTTAGCTAAAAACTTATTTATAGATATTCCTACAGAGGCCGTTAACTGGGTTTGCTTTTGAATATCCTTTTTTATACTCCTAGCAACCATTATGGAATTCTTATCAGTTACGTCTAAGAAGGCTTCATCTATGGATATGGGTTCTATTTTGTCAGAATATTTCGATAATATTTTATGGATTTGTCTGGATGCCTTCTTATATTTCTCCATATTTACAGGTAAATAGATACCATTAGGACACAGCCTCTTTGCGACTTTTATAGGCATGGCAGAATGAACCCCATATTTTCTAGCTTCGTAAGAAGCTGTGCTGACTACCCCTCTATCACTAACCCCTCCAACAATTACTGGTTTACCCTTAAGTTTTGTATTATCCCTTTGTTCTATAGAAGCATAAAAAGCATCCATATCTATGTGGATTATCTGTCTATCCAATCTGATCATCCTAACCATAAAATGATATAAAAAAATCATATACATAATATTGTATATGATTTGGTGCAGGAGAAGGGACTCGAACCCTCACGCTCTTTAGGGAGCAATAGCCCCTCAAACTATCGCGTCTACCAGTTCCGCCACTCCTGCATTATCTTTTATTGTAATACTACACAATCTTATTATAGATTAATTTTCAATTTTTATCAACCGTTTCTTCTTGGAATTCTTTAGGAATATACCATTTTTCAATATTTCTATATAGATTATGGAAAGCAGGATCAATGTCTCCCATTATCTTCCTGTCCAATAATAGGGCATTATTCCTAAAAAATAGGCTTACATAGGGTAATTCTTTTATTATATGGGATTGAAGTATCTCATAGTTGGTCAATTTTATTCCCATAGTACTTGAGTTAAAGGCTGATTCCAAAAGCCTGTCCATGGTTTCATCTGTATATCTAATAAAATTGGTGCCAGAGTTTATCCCATTGGTATGGAAGGCAAAAGATAACTCCGTTACCGGTGATAAAGTCCATCCTAAAAGAACTATATCATAATCGCCCTTTTGAATTTTTGTTTCTATATCCTGCCATTGATTTTCTACCATCTCCTCAGTTAAATTATCTGGAATCTTGTCTACATAATCCTTAATTACATGAATTCCTAGCTTATTTAAATCTTCAACAATTAGATCGGCTGTCTTCAACCTTAGAGGATTATATGAATTGGTTAGCAGTCTAAAGCTTATATCTTTTCCTTCTTCATCCTCATAATAGCCATCCCCATCTATATCCTTCCATCCCATTTTGTTTAATTCTTCTCTAGCCATTGTGAAGTTATAACCATAGGAATTAGCTAGATCAGACAATAGCCAAGAGTCTGGATGAATTGGTAAATCATTCTGGGTGGCATGGCCTAAAAATACCTTCTGAATTATGGCTTGTCTATCTATTCCATAGGCAATAGCCTTTCTCAAAATAGAGCCTTTTTCCCCTCCAAAAAGCGGATTTGAAAAATTAAAACCTAAAAATTCATAGTCCTGGGAGATAAATTCCAATACTTTTACTCTATTATGCTGCTTAAACTTTTCCCAGTCTACCCCTTGGACCATGGTTAAGTCGATTTGCCCTACTTCAAAGGCGGTTACTGCCAAGTCATTATCGTCTAATACCTTGCCAACTATGCTATCTATATAAGGTCTTCCCTCCCTATAGTCTTCAAAATATTCTAGTTGAACCTCCTTGAATCTATCGTAGTCTATAAATTTATAAGGTCCAGTGCCAATAGGGGTATAATTTTCCTCATCTAATGCATTGATATAGGAGTTTTTATCCTCTCTATCTGCCACAAATCTATGTTTTGGGATTATTGGGAATATGAGGGCCTCCAAGCTATTGCTAAATACCTTTTCAAATTTTATCTCCAGATTATATTTATCTATTATATTAACATCTATTATGTTGTTAATATTTGAAGGAAAGGCTCCTAACACGCTATTCCATAATTTTTTGTAGATACTGTCGTTTTCAGCATATTTAATAACATTTATGGTAAAAGCAACATCCTCAGCAGTTAATTCCTGACCATCATGCCAAAGCACATTTTCCTTCAATTTAATCTTTATAGTTCCGTCGCTATACATTGTATAGTCCTCAGCCAATTGATTTTCGATTTGAAAATTTCTATCTAGTTCAAACAGACTTTCAAATATGAGCTTACTAAAATGATAATAGCTAATACTTTCACACATTAAGGGGTTAAGGGTGGTAAAATTGGTTAAGGGTAAAATTAGTTTTCCTCCATATTCTGGCTCATATTCCTTTTGGCTGTTATCTTCATCAAAGGCTTCATAAATTGGCGTTCCTGCATTATCATTTCTATTACAGCCTGCTAGAGAAAATGAAACTATTATAATAAGTAATATGGTTAATATCCTATTGTATTTCAAAAACTATTCCCCCTTACATGTTAATAATTAAGCTTTTCATTATCTTTCTAATATTATGGATTAAGGCTATAAAATTGCTGCTGCTATGAGTTATTTCATGATTAAAGGAATTTTTATACAAGATATTATATATTTTAATATTTTTCTCTACCTTCTTTATATACTCCTCTGTCTCCTTAAAAGGTATTTTGGTTAATACCAAACCATCCTGAGAATATTCCTCATTTTTAAGCCAATTAGACACATTGCCGCTTCCACCATTATAGGCAGCTAATATCAATTGAAGACTTCCGTTAAATTCTTCCTCCAATACCTTTAGATACCAACTACCTATTCTGATATTGATATCAGGGTCATATAATTTTTCCAAATCAAAATCTGCAATGGAAAGCTCTTTTGCAGCCCATTCACCTGTTATAGGGGATATTTGCATAAGTCCTCTGGCTTCTTTGGAGGATAGTGCGTTTTTATCATATCTGCTTTCCACATTTATTATAGCAGCAATTAAATAAGGGTCTATACCATATTCCCTAGAATATTTTTGAATTAAATCTTCATATGCTAATGGGTAGACAAGCTTTAGATACATGATTGATGCTACAAATGCTAAGATTAAAACTAGGATTAGAGATACAATTTTTTTCATTCTCTTATAAGACCTCATATGTTTTTAAAACCTCCAAAGAATCATATACTCTCTTTTAATAATTTGGTGATCTGTTCCTTTAAGTTGTTTATATCCTTTCTATTATCGATAATCTTAGTAACATATTTTTTCTTTTCTTCTATAGAAATTTGGGCCCTAATTTTTCTTATGGCTTCCTCCCTATTAATCTTGTCTCTTTTAATAAGCCTATCTAATTGTGTATTTTCATCTACATATACAAGCCATATATCATCAAGGTCTATTTCATACTCCTTAAACTTATCCAATTCTTCTATCAATAGTGGCACATCTAGAAAAATAACCCTTTGGTCCTTATATTGTTCAATTTTATCTTTCATCTCTTGAAAAATATGAGGGTGGACTATAGCATTTAGTTTTTTCCTCATAGCTGAATCTTTAAATATCAAAGAAGCTAATTTCTTCCTATCTATATTATTTTCATCATCTAGTATCCCTTTTCCAAAGACCTTCACTATTTCCTCATAGGCTGGCTTTCCCACCTCTACCACCTGTCTAGCTATTTTATCTGCATCTATTACTAAATAACCCATTTCTATCAATATACTGGAGGCGGTAGACTTTCCAGTAGCTATACCGCCAGTCAAACCTATGATTTTTCTATTACATGGATTCATACCAGTTAACCCCCGTCTTTAAGTCTACTTTTAGAGGAATATCCAATTCAATAGCATTTTCCATAATATCCCTTACAATAGTTTTTACTTCTTCTACTTCCTGTTTGTGGGCTTCGATTACAAGTTCGTCATGAACCTGTAGTATTAGTCTTGATTTTAAGTTCCTCCTATTTAACTCCTTAAACACCTTGACCATAGCAACTTTAATTATATCTGCTGCACTACCCTGTATAGGGGTATTCATGGCAATCCTTTCTCCAAACGACCTAACATTGAAGTTTCTGGACTTAAGCTCTGGAACATACCTTCGCCTGTTTAATAGGGTTTCTACATAGCCCTTTTCCTTCCCCATTTTTATTATATCTTCCATATATTTTTTTACCATCTTATAATTTTTTAGATAATTGTCTATATACTCCTTTGCCTCTTTTCTAGATATATTTAAATCTTTTGAAAGGCCATAGTCGCTAATTCCATAGACTATGCCGAAATTAACGGCCTTTGCTCTATCTCTCATCAGAGAAGTTACCTGGTCTTTTGGAATGTGGAATACCTCAGATGCAGTTTTGGTATGGATATCTTCATCTTGATGAAAAGCCTCAATAAGCTTTGGATCCTTTGAAATATGGGCTAATACCCTTAATTCAATTTGAGAATAATCTGCATCCACCAATATATAATCTTCATTTTTGGCTATGAAGGCTTTACGTATTTTTCTTCCTTCTTCCGTTTTAATTGGTATATTTTGAAGATTGGGATCGGTACTACTGATTCTTCCCGTATTGGTAACGGTTTGATTAAAACTTGAATGGATTTTATTAGTTTCTTTATCTACGACATTTATTAAACCGTCAATATAGGTGGACTTTAATTTTACCATCTGTCTATATTTGAGAATTTTTTCAATTATCTCATGCTCTCCCTTTAACTTATCCAATACCTCTGCATCGGTAGAGTATCCAGTTTTAGTCCTTTTAATTACTGGTAAATTAAGCTCATCGAATAAAATCTCTCCCAATTGTTTAGGAGAATTAATATTAAACTCCCTACCAGCCAAGAAGTATATTTCCTCCGTTAACCTATCGATTTGAGCTTGAAATTCTTCTCCTAGACTATTTAATATATCTAAATCCACTGTAAATCCATGGTATTCCATATTGGCCAACACTTCTACCAATGGCAATTCCACTTCGTAGTAGAGCTTATCCATTCCATATTCTTCAATCTTATCCATAATGGGCTTTCTTACTCCATGGATTAAATCCAAACTTTGTGCAATGTATTCAGCCCGAGTATCTATTGAAAGATCTTTATAGCTTTTTTTGTTCTTGCCTTTTCCTAATAAGCTTTCCTTATCTATCCCGTATATGTTTAAATACTCCTTTCCCAAGGCGTTAATACTATAATCCGTTTGGGCTGGATTTAATAGGTATTGACCTATTACACTATCGAAAGCTAGATTGCTTATATCTATATTTAAATGAAGTAGGGCAAATATATCCATCTTTACCATATGGCCATATTTTTTGATATCTTCCGACTCAAAATACTTTTTAAACTCATCTTTAAAAATGTCAACCCTATTTTGAGAAAAATCTATATAATAAGGGGTATTGTCTCCTACCTTTATCCCTATTCCTAAGATAGGACTCTTAATATAATTATCGTCTTCAAATAAAAATTTGAAATAGAAGGCCTTTTCCTCTTTAATTGCTTCTATAACTGCTTTAAAATTATTTCCTTCTAGGATTATGTATTCCGTTTTATAGTTGGGCTCTTCTAATTCAACTTCATCCTCAGGTAATTTAGAAAGTAAGCTATTAAATTCCAAGGAGGTATAGAGCTCTTTTAATTTATCCCAATCAGGTTTTCCCGCCCTCAATTGATCTATGGTAATATTAATAGGAGCATTTCTAATTATCTTGCCGAGTGTTTTGCTGAGTATGGCCATATTTTTATGTTCGATTAAAGATTCCCTGGTCTTCTTACCCCCTACCTTATCTATATTATCATATAGGTTCTCCATAGTACCAAATTGTTTCAATAATTTTATACCAGTTTTTTCGCCAATTCCTGGTACTCCTGGAATATTATCCGACTTATCTCCCATAAGCCCCTTTAAATCAATAAGCTGTTCTGGGCTTATTCCATATTCCTCTATTACCTTTTCCCTATCATATTCATCCAGCTCTGTAATTCCCTTTTTAGTTATCAACACCTTTGTATTATCAGATGCCAATTGAAGATAGTCCCTATCCCCAGTTACCAATATTACTTCCATACCTTTGTCTTCCCCTAATTGAGCCAGTGTGCCAGCAATATCATCTGCTTCATATCCATCTAACTCCAATTGAGCTATATCCATGGCTGAAAGTACTTCCCTTATTATTGGAAATTGCTGAACCAATTCATTGGGGGTAGAATCTCTATTTGCTTTATATAAATCGAAAGTTTCATGCCTAAAGGTAGGCCCCTTTTTATCAAAAGCTACACATATATAGTCAGTATGGTATTCTTCTCTAATCCTATATAGCATGGTTAAGAATCCATAGACTCCATTGGTATATATACCGTCCTTTGTAGACAAGAGTGGAAGCGCATAAAAGGCTCTATGAATTAAACTATTTCCATCTATAACCATCAACTTTTCCTTTTGTTTTTTATTCACAAAATCACTCCCTTTAGTTTTAGAAAAGTTTCCCTAGTGTTTTCCAAGATGACAATCGGGATAGCTGCAAACTTTACAGCTTAAACATTGACCACCATAACCCATATTTATAATATCCTCTCGTGAAATTTTTTCTCCCGCAAAAATACTGGGTAATATTAAATCCAAGGATGTAATTCGTGAAAACATAGCACATCCTGGCAGACCTATTAGAGGAATATGATCTAAATAAGATAATAATAGCATTGCCCCTGGCAGCACAGGAACCCCATATGTAATAATGTTAGCCCCCGTAGATTTTATTGCCCTTGGTGTTTTATCATCTGGGTCAACAGACATCCCTCCCGTAACTATTATAAGCTCTGCCCCTTTTTCTTTCGACTTTATAATCTCCTCCTTAATTCTTTCCTGTTCATCTGGTACTATAACCTTATATATAATCTCTGAGTTAAAATCCTTAACTTTAGCTTCAATTACAGGACCAAACTTATCTTCAATTCTACCCTTATAGACTTCAGACCCAGTAATAATCAATGAGACTTTTAACTTCTTAAAGGGTTTTATATTAAATATTGGTCCCTTCTCCTTTAGTATACTCTCTGCTTGTGCTAATCTTTCCCTTTTCATAGTTAGAGGAATAATTCTAAAACCGCCTATTAAGCTGTCCCTTTCAATAATCCTGTTACCATGGATTGTTGCTAATATCATATCTCCCAAGCTATTAATCTCATATAGTATTTCCTTATCTATTCTTAATAAGCCCCTATATTTAGACATAATATTGATTTTTCCTTCCTTGGGAAGGGTATAATAGGTACCTTCTCCACAAGCCAAATCCCCTATCATAATAGCTGCATCGTCTTCATGTAAAGTATTTTCATCTAGTTCAAGTACGTAGATATGTTCTTTTCCTATCCTTAATAGTTTTTCTATGTCGGATTCCTTTATTATGTGGCCTTTTTTGAAGGCAACTCCCTTAAATTTCCCTGGTACTATCTCCGTTAAATCATGTCCCAATACCATTCCAACAGCATCTTCTACTCTGACAGATTTCATCTTTATCACCCCTAAACACCCTTTACAAACATTATAATTATTGTACCATAGGTATTAAGTTCTTGTCCTTATTAATTAAGGAAATTTCATAGTAACTTTTTCAAAAAATCTCTGGGCTGTTTGTCGAATATACACAAATATTAAAATAGCTACTCCGAATATTATCTTACCACTTGCAGTAATTAGAGATGTAACCCAGTCGGTTGCCATAAATATTGCACCAATTATCAATCCGCCAGCTAAAATATGATAGATTAGATCCTGTCCCAATAAAAGGGCTATTATAGCCACTGTTCCAAATATGGATGCGGGAATTTGCCAATCAATATGTCCCTTTTTGTAAATATACAAGCTACCTATTAAGAGTGCTAAAGGGGACGATTCAACAAGGGCTCCTCCTGGGAAGGCAAGAAACATCTGCAGATAACTAGGCATCTTCATGCCCCCTCCTAGTAGAGCTAAAGGACTTGTCTTGGTAACTGCATCTATGGTTCCTAAGTCAGGAGGGCCAAAGATTATCCCTGCAAATAAAAGGAACTAATATGATCATAGCTACCCTGCCAAATAAGGCAGGATTAAACTGACTCATTCCTAAGCCTCCAACCAGCTCTTTTGCAACTCCTATAGCTAGAATAACAGTCAATCTTTTTGGCTTAAATAACATTAATTGAGCATCTTGATAAGCGAAAATTATATTGACGATAAAATACTTGATTAATTTATAATTTTATGTTATTATATTTTAGTAATAAGCAAGCCGGTGTGTTGGAACTGGCAGACGAGACGGACTCAAAATCCGTTGTCCTTCGGGACGTGTGGGTTCGAGTCCCACCACCGGCACCAATAATGTTAAAGTAAACAAAAAGGACCTAAATCTAGGTCCTTTTATATTACATAAAGTTTAATGACATAAGTATTTGCTTTGATTCTAAAGTTTGTTAGGCTTTTGCCTTTCTATTCTCTAGATACATCTTTCTACCACTTTCATATAAATTATTTCCTTTGCTATCGATTGCAACTATAAGGGGTAGGTCTTCTACCTTTAGCCTTCTAATGGCCTCAGACCCTAAATCCTCATAAGCAACTACCTCTGCTTTTTTGATGGATTTACTCAATAAGGCCGCTACACCACCTATGGCAACAAAATAAAGCCCTTTGTTCTTTATAATAGCCTCAACCACCTCCTCTCCCCTATCCCCCTTGCCGATCATTCCTTTCAATCCAGCATCTAATAATTTTGGGGCATAAGGATCCATCCTATAGCTAGTAGTCGGTCCTGCTGAGCCAATTACCTTTCCGGGTTTTGCTGGACTAGGACCCACATAATAGATTATTTGGTCTTTTAATTCTATTGGCAATCTCTCCCCTTTGTCCAATAGTTGAACCAGCCTTTCATGGGCAGCGTCCCTAGCTGTATAAATGGTTCCCGATAGTAAAACGTTATCTCCTGCCTTTAAATTCTTTATCTTTTCATCTGTCAATGGAGTAGTAAGTTTTATCATCACAATTCTACCTCCTTATACCTTGCCACATGACAATTAATATTAACAGCTACTGGTAATCCAGCTATATGTGTCGGAAAGGTTTCAATATTTACTGCAAGAGCTGTGGTTTTGCCTCCAAAGCCCTGTGGCCCTATTCCCAATTGATTAATCTCCTGTAAAAGCTCGTCCTCTAATCTTCTATAGAATTCATCTTCATTTCTCTCTGACAAAGGCCTTAATAAAGCCTTTTTAGCTAAACTAGCCACCTTGTCAAAGGTTCCGCCAATACCAACTCCAACTACAATAGGGGGACAAGGATTTGCACCAGCTTCTTCTACAGCTTTTATTACAAAATCCTTTACTCCTTGAACTCCATCAGCTGGTCTTAGCATCTTTAACCTACTCATATTTTCCGACCCAAAGCCCTTTGGAGCGATAATCATTTTAAAGCTATCTCCAGGAACTATCCTATAATTGATGACTGCTGGGGTGTTGTCATTGGTATTTGTCCTATTTAAGGGATCCTTTACTACCGATTTTCTTAAATAACCTTCCATGTATCCTTGTCTTACTCCTTCATTTATAGCCTCTTCCAAATTTCCATTTACTATATGGACATCCTGTCCTATCTCAACAAATACTGATACCATTCCTGTGTCCTGGCATAGAGGCATTTTTTCTTTTCTTGCTATTTCTATGTTTTCCTTTATCCTTTCCAAAATGTTTTCTGCCATGGGCCATGTTTCTTCCCCATACCTTTTTTCTAAAACCAGCCTAACATCTTCAGGAATATAATAATTAGCTTCCATACAGGCATTTTTGACAGCTTTAGTAATTTCATTACAATCTATCTTTCTCATATTTAAAATACTAGGGAATATGATATTCCCTAGTAATACTCCCTCCTTACAATCTTTTTTGCGCAACGCCAGTTTTTATAGCTGCTTGACTTACAGCTTCAGCAACATTTTCTGCTACCCTTTTATCGAATACATCTGGAATTACATATTCTTCATTTAGCTCATTTTCCCCTATTAATCCTGCTATTGCATAAGCTGCTGCTATCTTCATCTCTTCGTTAATTTCTTTAGCCCTTACATCAAGAGCCCCCTTAAATATTCCAGGAAAGGCCAATACGTTATTTACTTGGTTCGGATAATCTGATCTACCTGTGCAAACTACCTTTGCACCAGCTTTCTTTGCTACATCAGGTGAAACTTCTGGTACAGGATTGGCTAAGGCCATGATAATTGGATCCTCATTCATTGATTTAATCACATCAAAACTCAGGCAATTAGCAACTGAAACCCCTATGAAAACGTCCGCCCCAACTACTGCGTCTTCCAAACTTCCCTTTATACCATCTTTATTGGTAAGTCTAGCTATTTCGTCTTTATACTTATTCATTCTGCTAGTCCTACCTTCATATAATACTCCTTGACTATCGCAAAGTATAATGTCTTTTACTTTCATTTCTAATAGTAATTTAGCTATTGCAATACCAGCTGCTCCAGCCCCATTAATTACTACCCTTATATCCTCCAATTCTTTTCCTACAACTTTTAAACTATTTATCAAAGCTGCAACTGCAACTACAGCAGTACCATGCTGATCATCATGGAATACTGGTATATTGCAAAGCTCTTTTAGTTTCTCTTCTATTTCCATACATTCAGGTGCTTTTATATCTTCTAAATTAATGCCTCCAAAGGAAGTCTCCAAAAGTTTCACTGCCTTTACAAACTCGTCTACATCTTTGGTGTTTAAACATATGGGGAAGGCATCTACACCTGCAAACGCCTTAAACAAGGCTGCTTTACCTTCCATTACTGGTAAGCTAGCTGCAGGTCCAATATCTCCCAGGCCAAGGACTGCCGTTCCATTGGTTACAACCGCAACCCAGTTTCCCTTAGATGTATATTCATATACCTTGTCTCCATCCTTGTGTATCTCCAAACAAGGTTCTGCAACTCCTGGAGTATAAGCCAAAACTAAATTTTCTGGCTTGTCTACAGAAACCTTAGTCTGAAGAGCAATTTTTCCTTGCTTCTCCCTGTGTAAATTTAAAGCTTTTTCCCTTAAATCATTGCCCATAATAACACCTCTCTCTTTTTATGATCCTATTTCAGTCATAGCAAAAGGATCTAGTACTTCTTCTAATTTAGAAGCTTCCATTACGCCTTCATTTAATATTATGTCTCTAACAGTTTCTCCAGTTTCTAAAGCCTTATTTGCTATAATAGTAGCCTTCTTGTAACCTATATAAGGACAAATGGCTGTAATTATACCAATGCTATTATTTACTAATTCCTCACATCTTTCCTTATTTGCTGTAATTCCTTTAATACAGTTTTCAACGAAGGTTTCAACTCCATTGGTTAAGGTCTCTATGGACTCAAATAATTTATAGAATATAATAGGACAGAATGCATTCAATTCTAACTGGCCTGCTTCCACTGCCATAGTTACAGTTAGATCATTTCCTATAATGTTAAAAGCTATTTGATTCATAACCTCTGGTATTACGGGATTGACCTTTCCAGGCATAATAGATGAACCATTTTGTCTAGGAGGTAGATTAATCTCCCCAAAGCCAGTCCTAGGACCTGAAGACATAAGCCTTAAATCGTTGGATATCTTTGATAAGCTTACTGCACAGGCCTTTATAGCTCCAGACAATTCTACAAATACATCTAGATTTTGAGTTGCATCAACTAAATTGTCTGCTTGTCTTAATTTTAAGCCTGTCACCTTGGATAGATTGTCTACTACAGTATTTAGATAATCCCTATTTGCATTTAGGGCTGTACCTATGGCAGTACCACCTAAATTCACACTATTTAAATTTTCTCTTACCCTACTTATTCTTTCTATATCTCGTTCTATGGCACAGCTATAGGCTTTAAACTCCTGTCCCAATCTAATAGGTATGGCATCTTGCATTTGGGTTCTGCCCATCTTTATTATTCCATCAAACTCTATAGCCTTATCCTTTAGGGCTAAATTAAGCTTTTTCAAATTTTCAATAGCCTTGTCCAACAATCTGATAATAGCAATCTTTCCAGCAGTTGGTACCACGTCATTAGTAGATTGTCCATTGTTAACATGATCATTAGGGTGAACAAGATTATAATCTCCCTTTTGTCCCCCTAATATTTCAATAGCCCTATTGGCAATTACCTCATTGGCATTCATATTAGTAGAGGTTCCTGCTCCCCCCTGAATGGGATCTATTATAAATTGATCGTGTAATTTGCCTTCTATAATCTCATCACAGGCCTTTATAATTGCATCTGCTATTTTTTCATCTAATATTCCTGCGTCCCTATTACTGATGGCAGCAGCCTTTTTTACCTCACAAACTGCCTTGATCAATTCTTCATTAAGGCTTAAACCTGTAATTTTAAAGTTTTCACAAGCCCTTAAGCTTTGGACTCCATAATAAGCATCTTTAGGAACCCTTTCTTCCCCTATTAAGTCCGTTTCCAACCTATAATCCATTTATACGCCTCCTATCTTATATTTTACATTGCTTAACTTAACAGAATTACTAAATCCATCATTTGCTAAATATTTTATTACGGTTTTAGTAGACAATTTTACTTGACAGATGGATGAAAATGTTTTCTTTTTGTCAACTTAGAGCCTTAAAAGACTTAAATTCTTAATAGTCTATTAAAAAAGTGCTTGTTCTATCTTACCAAATCGATAATACTACCCTTTTCGATTTTTGTCAAATGGATATAAATTAAACCATTTTTGTTAATTAATAAGCAACTCTGAATAGTTTCTTTTCATTAACCAAATCTATATCTAATATGGTCATTTCCTAGGCATTAAACCTCTGTAGAAATCCTTGACTTATATAAATCTTAATTGTTGTATTTTGGTTTTTCTGGAATTTTCTCAATAATATTGGCTTAGGGGTCTAGATTAAAACTCCTTTTCATGCCAACCCTGGCCCCTAAGCCTTTCTGCTTGTTCATCGTTCCTTAAAACATCTACAATTATAATGAGTAATAACTAAACAATTAAGTTTAGATTAAACTTCTCTATTATCCCTAATATTACAAGAATATCTATACACCCAGCTGCCAAGTATTACAAATACTCCTAAGCTCACTATATTTCTCAAGACTTCATTTTGAATAATTGTAGCTAGGAAATTTGTTTGTATATTTAGAGCAGCAAATATACCAATTAATATACCTGTAATTGCATCTCCGGCTACAAGGCCAGAAGATATTAGAGTACCTCTTTCTACAGCAGCATCTAATTGGGATTCATCCTTATTAAACTTAATCTCTACTAATTTACGTATAATCCCACCAAAGAAGATTGCACTGTTTAGGGATATAGGTAGATAAAGCCCTAACGCCACAGGTAAAATGGGAATTTGTGCAAAGCTACAGAATATGGCAATTACTACTCCTATTATGACAAGAGTCCAGGGCAATTGACCAGTCATAATTCCCTCCACTATTAATCTCATTAGTGTAGCTTGAGGTGCTGTTACCTGTGCACTACCTATTCCATATGCATTGTGTAAAAGTAATACGGTTGCTCCAGCTATAATTGATGCTATAGCCAAGGAGACAAACATACCATGCTGTATCTTCCTAGGGCTACCTCCTATTATAAACGTTGCTTTAAGGGATTGTGCCACTCCACCAGCAACTGCTATTGCAACACACACTACACCTGTTGCTAATAAAACTATGGTCATTCCCCCAATTCCAGTTGCACCCATAGCCCTATATACTGAAGCTATTACTAAAAGGGTTGCAATAGTCATTCCTGATACCGGGTTGTTGCTTGCTCCTATTACTCCAACCATTCTTGCAGATACAACGGAGAAGAAGAAGGAGAAGAATACTGTAAGTATGGCACCTATGGGACCTGCACCTATTGAAGGAATAAACCAAGTTAATAGAAAGCCTAATATGGCTGCTGCCAATACCCATCCAATTGAAGGTTCTTCTTCCAGCCTTCTATGGGATTTTGAGACCTTGCCAAATCCGCCCATAGCTTCTTTAAAAGAGCTAATAATAGTAGGCAAAGATCTAATTAATGATATGAAGCCTCCTGCTGCTACAGCTCCTGCTCCTATATATCTAATATAATTGGACCAGATTTCTGAAGCTGACATTTCTGAAATTAAGGCTGCAGATGGAAAAATAGCTTCTGGAGCATATATCCCAAAAAACCTTATTAGCGGGATAAGAGCAAGCCATGCTAAAACAGAACCTGCAAACATTAATGCTGATGTAGATGTTCCAACGATAAAACCAACTCCCAGAAGGGATGCTAAGGTATCTACACCTATCATAGTTCCCTGGTAAGCCCTTATAACATAGGAGGCTGTTTCGTTCCAGAGCCCTAGCCCTCCAGATAATATTTTATATCCTACACCTACTCCAAGGCCTTTTAGTACAGATTGAAATCCTTTACCACCTTGATTTGCATTTACTAAGACTTCAGCTTGAGCTATGGCTTCTGGATAAATTAATTCTCCATGCTCTTGAACTATTAGATATCTACGGACTGGAGTTACAAAGTATACTCCCATTAATCCTCCAATAATAGTAACCAAAGCTACTGTAATAATGGAAAGGTTAAGGCCTATTAATATTATGGCGGGCAATACAAATATTATCCCTCCAGCAATCGATTCTCCTACAGCAGCTAAAGATGCCACATAATTTGCTTCTAGTATACTATTCCTTTTAAATATGGATTTTAATAATCCTGTTGCAAGAATTGCCCCAGGAATACCTGCAGAAATAGTTAGGCCTACCTTAAGCCCTAGATAGGTATTTGCTGCTGCAAAGATTATTGCAAATAGAATACCAAAGGCAATGGAGTAACTAGTGGCTTCAGGCATAACTTCATTAGCAGGAATAAAGGGAATATATTCCTCTCCTTTTATTCCGCCGTAGGCTTCTTTAGATAGTTTCTTTATATCTTTAGACATGATGAATTCCTCCTATATTCCTCTATTTTAATTCTTCCAGCAATTTTATTAGAAACTTCCAAACTCTTTTCACCGACGAAATACTTAAATGTTCTTTTTCAGTATGGACATCGTAAAGATTTGGCCCAAAACTGATCATATCAGTATCTGGCAATATTTCCTTCAAAAGACCACATTCAAGACCGGCGTGTATGGCAGTAACTTCCGCTTTTTTATTAAATAATTCTTCGTAAACCTTAACTGCCTTGTCACGAATCTTTGAATTCTCTTCATACTGCCATGCAGGATAAGCACCCTCTTCCACTGTCTTTGCGTTTGTTCTTTTAGCAATAACTGAAAGGACATTCAGTATTTCTCTTAAAGAACTACTAGAAGAAGAGCGTACCGATGTAGTTATTTGGATGATATTGTCCTTCTCCTCTATGATTGCATTATTTAAACTGGTTTGAACTAACCCCTCAATATCCTTTGACATGTATTGAACTCCATCTGGAACCATCATAATAAAATCAATTAAGTTATCGCTTAACTCTTTAGTATAGACATTTTCTATATTTACTTCTTTTAAATCTACTTTTAATCCACTATCCTCTACACGGTATTCCTCCTTCAAATCTTTTACAAGCCCTTCTATTATATTTTTTATATTATCCATGTCTTCCACTAAGATTGTTGCCATTGCTTCACTTGGTATAGCATTGTGTTTACTACCACCATGAATTTTAGACAGTCTTATATTAGATTCCTCATTACATAAGTTTAAAATCCTTCCTAACAGTTTAATAGCATTAGCTCTCTGCTTATTTATCTCCATACCAGAGTGCCCGCCTTTTAGGCCGGAAATTCTAATTTCTAGTCCTTTTCCACTTAACATTTCTTTTTCAAGGATAAAAGTAATAACCTTATTACAACCGCCTGCACAACTTACTAGGAATACCCCCTCTTCCTCTGAATCTAAATTTAAAAGGATCTTACCTGATAAGTGTTCATTTGTTAAAGCCTGTGCTCCATCCATACCAGTTTCCTCACTAGTAGTAATTAAAATCTCTAATGGAGGATGTTTTAAATCATTTGAGTCCAATATTGCTAGCCCATAAGCTACAGCAATACCATTATCTCCACCTAATGTAGTGTTATTTGCTCTTAAGATATCTCCTTCTACTATCATTTCAATGGGGTCCTTTGAAAAATCATGATCAGACCCTTCCCCCTTTAGGCATACCATATCCATATGGCCTTGAATGATTACAGGATCAGCTTTTTCGTAACCTTGAGTAGCTTCTTTTTTAATGATGACATTATACGCCTCATCCTGATATACCTCTAGCTTTCTTTCCCTTGCAAAGTTTACCAGAAAATCACTAATCCTTTTTTCATCACCAGAACATCTTGGTATCTGATTTAACTCATAAAACCAATGAAATACTTTTTTAGGTTCTATATTTTGTAAAGATGACATTTCATACCTCCAATAATTATTATTGATTTTAATTTATATCTATATTAAAGATATTGTTGTATCTAATAATAGTTATTGCCTGATAAGGCATTCTTTATGCATTTGTCAACCGAAAACTGGTTCTCTTGCATATTTGGTGATGATAAAAATGGAAAATATTTATCAATGACTTTGATATATCCTCATTGGTTTTATGATTAGTTTCCTTGGGTATAATCTCGAATAACATGTATTAAGGAGTGATAATATGACTAATATAAAGATAGTTTCCGATTTTGCATGTCCCTTTTGCTATATAGGTTTTTCTATTGCAGAGAAATTGTTAAAGGAAAATCCAGATATAGAAATTGAATGGATTCCCTATGAATTAGATCCAGATCTACCTATTGAAGGAGGGGATTTAAGAGATACCATCCCTCAAGAAAGGATAGATATGAGTTATAGAAGAATTGAAAGATTAGGCTCTGAATACAATCTAGTATACAATAATAAGACTAAAAAGTTCAACACCCATCGACTACACAAAGCAGCCTTATACGCTAGAGATGAAGGGAAATATTATAAATTTTCCAAAGAGGCCTTTAAAGCCATATTTGAATATGGAAAAAATGTAGGTAAACCAGAAGTCCTTGATGAGATAGGATTAAAGGCTGGAATTAATATAGAGGAAATGAACAGGCGTATAAATGAAGGCTATTATGATAAAGAAATGAATGAGGCAAAAAATTTGTGGTCTTTATATGAAGTGGAATCCGTTCCTACATTTATTGTAAATGAAAATAAAAAGGTAACTTTATTGAAAAATTATGAAAGGTTTAAGAGGGATTTGCTGGGTTAAGGGGAAGGAATAGTATTGAATGAATGGAGGGGGAGCCTATGTCTATCAAAAAAACTGATAACTATGACATCCAAATGGTACTTTTAAAAACGGTATACAGTAAAGTAGAACTAAATTTTATTGAAAATCTATTAAATGAACATAATATTCCATACATCCTAAAGGACTATGGAAGCGGTGGTTATATGAGGATTTATAGCGGCTATTCCATCTATGGAACCGATATTTTAGTGGAGAAATCCATGTTTGAAAAAGCCAATACCCTTATTGAAGAATTTCCGTGGAATGAATAAAAAATCCCCAAGCCTTTGAGGATTTTTGAAACTAAAAAGGAATTAATTAATGCACATTTAAGAAATATTTTTCTTAAAGGCGGTATCGCATAGACTTAAGGTAAAGCCAACTAAAAGCCCAAAGACTATATAATTTAATTGAAATAATACAACTAAAGAAGAACACATAACCAATAATGGAATCAGGACTAGCCATTTATAGAAGTAGTTGGACTTCCACTTGTCAGGAATTTTCTTTAATGGCAAAAGTATTTTGGAATCCCTTTTAGCTAGTATTATAAAGCTTATATCAAATATAAAATAAAATATTATTATAGAAACAATATCTTTTATAGACAAATTTCCTCCTCCTCCTCGGAAATAAATTGGATAGCCTTTAAAATCTACTGGCACTCCAACTTTTAATTTCTTATCTACTAATGCATTGTATTTTATCCTCTATTACAATACCCTTACCATTATTAGGCAAGGATTACTTCCCCAAATTCCCTCTATCTCTTCTAGGGGATAGAATTCCAATTTTTTATAAAACTCTCTAGTTCCCCTATAGCTTTTATCTGGATGGCTTTCCCCAAGGGTTTTTACCATTAAAAATTTGTAACTATTATTGATAGAATAATTTACAGCCCTTTCAATTAAATTCCTGCCAATTCCCTGCTTGTGATATTCTTTCAAAACACCCATAACGTATATCTCAGAGGTGTATTCATTATTAAACTTCAAACTTAAAAATCCTATAGGTTGATTGTCAGCAAAAGCTGCACAAAAATAGGTATCCTTTACCCCATCCACATATTCTACAATAGCTTCCTCTATCCCAAACCAATCTGGCAGTTTTCTTAGTATAAAGTCAGTTATATTGGACTTTGTTAAGGAGTCGTTAACTTCTTTAACAAAATAATTATTTGCATTAACCATCTCTAAATAGGCTACCTCCTAACCACAAAGCAAAGCATTATTTACCAATCCAGCAATCGTTTTTCCCCTTAAATAAAAAACTTAAACTTCTAATTCCTTATAGTCGAATATAATCCTTTCTCCATCATTTATGACTATACAAGGAATTCCTATTTGGCCTGCCTTTTTTATTCCATCAAATTCCTCCCTTTCATCCCTGTACTTTAAAAACTTCTTTAAATAGAATAAATTTTCCGTTATATCTAAGTATAAAAATTCCACATTCTTTTCTTCAAGATATTTTCTAGCCGGCTCACAATCTGGGCAAAGTTTACTACCAAATACTAGTATCTTATCCATAGCTATCTCCTCCTATAAGTCGAATTATTGAAAAGCTTACTAAGATTATACCATTTAAATCTTATAAAGCTCAATATAAAAAGAGTTACATCCTTAGCTGGAATAAAAGTCCTTTGAGGGGCCCTAATTCCCATACAAAAAACCCCTTAAACTAATAACCCAAAACTAGGCCCCAACAATAACCAATTGACCAAAGGTAATAGTCTAACATACAATTGTGAATTGTGCACTGTGCATTGTTTAAGATTGTCAATTGGCTATCTACTTCCTAACTTTACAATCGGCCTACCCATTTTACAAAGAGGACAGCTTTCCCTATCATAAATATTTGCTTCAATTTTTACCCCATCATAAATTGGGTACTTAAGCTTTTCTTTACACCTATTTACTAAACAAGCTATGCCTACAACCTTCCCCCCCATTTCTTCTACCACCTTTATAGCTTCATAGGAGGACTTACCAGTCGTTACCACATCCTCAGCAATCAACACCCTCTGCCCTTCTTCTATGGTAAAGCCCCTTCTCAATTTCATCTTTCCATCTTCCCTCTCCACAAATATGGCTGGCTTTCCTTCTTGTCTACCTATTTCATAGCTTACAATAATTCCACCCATGGCAGGCCCTACTACTATATCAAAATCCACTCCCTTCAATTTTTCTGTAATTATAGCAATTGCTTTTGCTGCCTTTTCAGGATACATCAATAGCTTGGCACACTGAATATATACATCACTGTGCTTTCCAGATGATAATAAAAAATGGCCTTCCAAAAGAGCTTCCGTTTCCCTAAATAACTCAAGCATTTATATTACCCCCCTTATCTCTTCCAAGGATTTTATCCCTTCTTCTGCCATGAAATTTTTAATTCCATCAATTATATCTAAAGTGATAGTAGGCTTAATAAAATTAGCACTACCCACTTGCACAGTCCAAGCCCCCGCCATTATAAATTCTATTGCATCTTTGTAATTCATAATCCCACCAATTCCCATAATGGGAACATCAACAGCTTTTGATACCTCATATACCATCCTTAAGGCTATAGGTTTAATACAGGGGCCAGAAAGTCCAGCTATTATATTGTCAAACACAGCCTTTCTATTCTTAATATCTACTGCCATCCCACTAAAGGTATTTACTAGGGATAATCCATCAGCCCCTGCTTTCACACAACTTTCAGCTAGCTGGACTATATTTTCTGCATTTGGTGATAGTTTTACTATCAAGGGCTTTTTACAGGCTCTTCTTACTTCACTCACTACCCTATAGCTAGTTTTCGATTTTATGCCAAAGGCCATGCCCCCTTCTTTTACATTGGGGCAGGATATGTTTAACTCTATCATGTCTATTTTAGTTTCGTTTAATTTATTAACAGCCTTGACATAATCTTCAACTGTGTTTCCTCCCACGTTGGCTATGATTACCGTATTCTGCTTTATCATAAAGGGCAGTTCCTCGCTGATGAAGTAATCTATACCAGGGTTTTCTAATCCAATGCTATTTAAAATCCCTCCAGTCGTTTCATATATCCTAATACCTTTGTTACCCTCTCTTTTTTCTAAGGTCAGTCCCTTAGTAGATATGCCACCTAATTTAGATAGGGAAAAAATTTCACTGTATTCCCTACCAAATCCAAAACTACCAGAGGCTGCAATTACTGGATTTTTGAATTCTATTCCACATAGATTTACCCTCATATCAATCACAGTAAAAAACCTCCTCCCCTAAAAAGACAGCCCCCTCCTTACAAACCCTTTTCATCCCCTTGGATGTTTTTATGCTGCAGCCTAAGCAAGCCCCTATACCACAAGCCATTCTATTCTCCATGGAGATATACACCGGAATTTTACCCTTACACATCTTAACTATCCTTTTCATCATACCTACAGGCCCACAGCTAAAAGCAATATCATATAAAGCTGGATTAAAAATCTCTGTTATTAAACCCCTATATCCTACTGAACCACTTTCTGTGGATATATAAACAGCTCTACTATATTTCCTTATTTTATCTATGTAATAAACCTCATCCTTAAAGCCACAATAAAAATCGATATTAGCTTTTAGTGACTTGGCAAGAAAAACTAAAGGGGCTATACCTATGCCTCCTGATATGAGGGCAACATTCCCCCTTAAATTGGTATTAAAGCTACTACCTAAGGGCCCCATTAGCTCTAAACTATCCCCTGATTTGAGTTTTGAAATCCTTTCAGTCCCCCTACCCCTTAGCTGATAGAGGAAGGTAATTTCTCCATCCATAATATTGGATATGCTTAAAGGCCTGGCTAAAAATGGATCCAATCCATTCCAAGCCCTTAGCATATAAAATTGTCCTGCTTCTCCATAAAAGGGGCTATTAAAAGAAGACGCCACCTTTAACTCATATATATTTGAGGCAATCTCTATATTAGATGTAATTGTCCCCTTTTTATATCCCTTATCCATTTAAAATATCCTCCCTCATGTCTAATACAGCTAATCTTGCATATCTTTCAAAATTTTCATCCCCATTCTCATAATTTTTATAGGCAGTTATAATTCCCCTTGAAGAGTTTACTATTCCTCCATTTCCCTTGTTTAAATAAATGGCCACATCCTTTCCCCTTCCCCCCTGATGGCCATAACCGGGAATTAGGAAGTAGATATTTTTATACCTGTTTCTAATTTCTTCCCCTTCAGCCGTATGTGTTCCTCCTACCACTGCCCCTATTAGGCTGTATCCACAACTGCCTAGATAGCTTTCTCCCAACTTTTTTAGTCTATCTCCAATATGGTAATAGAGGTAATTGGATTGAGGCTGCCCTACCTTTAAGTATTGAATATCCTTAGCTCCAGGGTTTGAAGTCCTAAGAAGTACAAATAGCCCCTTATCACCCCTATCCAAATATTTTAAATAGGGAGTGATGGTGTCAAATCCCATATAGGGATTTAGAGTTATAAAGTCGGCTTCAAAATCCCCCTCAAAATGAGCCTTGCCATACATTTGGGCAGTTGAAGAAATATCTCCCCTTTTAATATCTCCTATGGAAAATAAACCCTGGGATTTTATATACTCTAGAGTCCTTTTATAGGCCATTAAACCCTTTATACCATAAGCTTCATAATAGGCTATCTGCAATTTATATACAGCAACTATGTCCAGGGTATTATCTATAATCCTCCTATTAAACTCAAACATTATCTTGTCTACATCCTGATACTCTTCCTTTAGCTTATTAGGAATGTAATCCAAATGGCTATCAAGGCCTAGGCAGACATTGCCCTTCTTTTCAACCTCCTCATATAGTCTATCAATTATCAACTTCTATCCCTCCATTGTATTTGATTTGTCCCCTTCTTATGGTAGCTAATATTCTTCCATAAAACTCCATTCCGTCAAAGGGTGTATTCTTCCCTTTTGATAAGAATTTACTAGAATCAACTTTGACTTTCTGGTCTAAATCTACTAGCACTAAATCTCCATCAAAACCCTTTTCAATCCTCCCCTTCTTAACTCCCATCAGCCTAGCAGGCTGTGCCGACAAAAGTTTGGATAGCTGGTTTATTGAAATTATTTTTGCCTTTACCAGGCTAGTATAAGATATGGAAAAGGACGTTTCTAAGCCTGATATTCCGGGAGCGCCCTTTTTCTTGTCTTCCAAGGAATGGGGGGCGTGGTCTGTGGCAATTATATCTACAGTTTGGTCCCTGATACCTTCTAAAATAGCCTCTACATCATTCTTTCTCCTAATAGGTGGGCTTACCCTATAGTCTAAATCGTAAAGGCTAAAATGGTGGGGGCTTACTTCGCAAGTTACACTTACTCCTTCCCTCTTAGCCCTCCTAATCATATCAATTGATTCCTTGGTGCTAACATGGGCAAGGTGTATCCTTGCTCCCGTTAATTTAGCTAGATAAAGATCCCTTAAGGTCATAATGTTTTCCGACAACCTGCTATCAAATGTTGAGATTTCTTCATCTTCCTCATGGAGTATTAGGGTTAATTTTTTCTTTTTCGCCTTAAGCATGGCTTCATACATGGTCCTATTGGATTGTATTCCCTTTCCATCATCAGATATAAATTTAACCCGGCCATCAATATTATCTAGATGCTCTATTGTTTTACCATCAAAGTCCCTTGTAATAGAGACAGTCTGATGGATATCAATTAAATCCAATTCCTTGGCTTTTTGGAGAATATAGTCTACTATATCCATACTGCTTACTATAGGATTGGTGTTAGCCATTAAATTTACTAAAGTATATCCCCCTTTTAAAGCAGCCCTGCTACCACTTTCTATATCCTCCTTATAACTATATCCTGGCTCCCTAAAATGGGCATGCATATCAATAAAGGAGGGCAGGGCTATTAAATTTGCTCCATTAATGGTTTTACAATTTACATCTATACTTTTACCAAAATCGACTATTCTACCATTCTCTATATAGATGTCCCCAAATATGTCCTTGCTTTCATCTATTATCCTACAGTTCTTAATCAATAAATCCATCTTACCCCTCCCAAGAATAAATCTGTTCACAATAATCGCACTTGTATATGCCCTTTTTATCATCTATTAGAACAAATCTGTGAACTATCTGCCTTTCTTCTGAACATATGCATCTGGGATTTTTACACTTGATTATCCCTTCTACTTCTTCAGGAAGGGAAAGCTTTATTTTCTTTACCACCTTTTCATCTTGGATAATATTTATGGTAATATTGGGATCTATAAAGCCTAACATGGTTAAATCCAGGTCCATGACGTTTTCTAACTTTATCAAATCCTTCTTTCCATATTTCTTGCTTTGAGCCTTTATTATCAGGGCTACCCTAAAATCTGCCTTATTTAAGCCCAGATATTTAAATATTTTAAAACCATTTCCCGGCCTAATATGGTCTATTACTATGCCTTTAGAAATGCTATCTATATAAAGCATCACATCACCCCCAGTAATCTTAATATAAGGGCCATCCTAATGTACATTCCATACTTTACCTGTTCAAAATAACAGGCCCTTGGATCATCATCTACTTCATAGCTAATTTCATTGACCCTTGGTAGGGGATGAAGGATGCATAAGTCCTTTCTGGCTAATTTTAATTTTTCCTTATCTAATATATAGCTGTCCTTAAGTCTTATATAATCTTCTTCATTAAAGAACCTTTCCCTTTGTACCCGGGTCATATATAGGATATCTAGCTTATCTATTACATCCTCTAAGCTTTCTACTTCCATAAAGGAAGAATTTTTATTAAACAATTGCATCTTTATATACTGGGGAATTTGTAATTCCTGAGGAGAAATCAATATGAATTTATTTCCATAACTAGACATGGATTTTATAAGGGAATGAACTGTGCGGCCAAATTTTAAGTCCCCACACAAACCAATGGTTAAATTGGATAATTGACCCTTTCTAAGCCTTATAGTAAGTATGTCGGTTAAGGTTTGAGTGGGATGATAGTGACCGCCATCACCAGCATTGATGATGGGGACAAAAGAATAGTAAGATGCCAGTTTTGGCGCCCCTTCCTTTGGATGCCTCATGGCAATAATATCAACATAGGAAGAAACTGTCCGAATGGTATCGGGGATGCTTTCTCCCTTCATGGCAGAACTTACTCCTGCATCAGAAAAGCCTATTACGCTACCCCCAAGTCTAAGCATAGCAGCTTCAAAGCTTAGTCTAGTTCTTGTGCTAGGCTCATAAAAAAGGGTACCTAATATTTTGCCCTTACAAACTTGGTTAAAATCTTCTTTCTTTTTAATAATCTCTTCTGCCAAATCCAATAAATCTTTTAATTCAGTCATGGAAATGTCCATGGGATCGATTAAATGTCTCATATTTCTACCTCCTTCTAGTCTCTCTGGAACTAGTTAAAGGATTGCTTAAAAAAAGCCTTCCCAAAGGAAGGCATAAATATCCTGTATTTACACTTTCCTTTTTGAACTCACAGGTTCAAATTAAAGGGCCTATTATTAAATTTTTATTAGAATAACATAATATTATAAAAAAGTCAATAGAATTACTGTAGGATTACCTTATTTAGTACTAGAGATAGAGATTCATAAACAGTGCATCAAAATACTCTCCATCAATCTTAAAAAACTTCTTAAATACCCCTATCCTTTCAAAGCCGAATTTTTCATAAAGCCTTATTGCACTATGATTGTTAGCTCTTACTTCTAATTCTATAACTTCTAGCTTTGCAATACCCTTAGCAAACTTTATTAATTCCTCCATCATCCTAGTACCAATCCCTAGATTCCAATACTTCTTCCTAACAGATATAGCAAGGCGGCCTCTGTGGGCAATGCGAGCCCTTCCTATTCCACCCACTTTGATATGTAGTCTTTCTTCACTTCTGGATGCTTCATGGCTATATGGCCCACTACCCTATTGATAGCATCTACTGTATCCCACCAGGATTTTGTAGTTATCAGCCTTTCAACCTTTTCCATATCCTTAGGGCTAAACTTATCCTTTACCCTCTCCATTATCTCCTCCTTCTAGCCTTAGCCTTAAATCCTCTGCCTTTTTAAGGCTTTCCTTTAACCAACTAAGGGCTCTTTCATCTTGCAAAAGCTCTTCACAAGTCATCCAATATATTTCTCCAACCTCATTACTATCCACAACCCTTGCCTCTCCAGATTTGTATTTACATACAAAAACTATGTCTACAACCAATTGGCCATCAGCCAAGGGGAAGGTTTTACTCTCAAGATAATGTATACTATCCGAAACTTCTATACCTACTTCTTCCCTTATCTCCCTTCTAAGAGTAACTTCTAATATTCCATCTTGCACCACATCCGTTTCCACCTTCCCCCCAACTAAAGACATAAGCCCTGGGCCATGTTCTTCCTTTTCGCTTCTCTTTATAATAAGCCATTTATCCTCCTTGTATATGGCGGCTTCTACATTGACTACATACAGCTTATAATTCACCTTAATTCTCCTTTCTGTAATTTTTACTTCCTAGTCCACTCGCCACCAGTAGCATACTTACTAATTACTTGAATTCTACTATCATCAATAATTTGGATGCTATCTAAAACTCCATCGGTTTCTAGTTTGACTTTCTTGCTTTCCGCATCATAAGATACTACTTTAAAATCAGCTGAGTCAAAAACCTCTGTGGCATATCCTTCTGATAGAAACCATAGGCTTTCTGATATAGTAAGTTCATAAGTTATACCGTATTCTGTACTGGTCCATACCCCCATAATAGAATTTAGGGCAAACTCCTTATGGTCATATTCTTCTCCTTCTTTAAGCTTTATAAGCTTTAAATTATCTGCTGGAGTAACATTTAAAGAGCATGGCTGCCAAAGTCCGTCCATGTATTCAAACTCTACTTCTACATAAGCTAATACATCTGCATTAGAAGTAAGGCCTGTCACCTGGAAGCTTTCCTTTAGGGTATAATTTCCATCACCTAAATGGATCAGCTCACTACTTATAGCTCTCCACCAGGTTGGATCCCCATAAAATACCCCACATCAGATATTCTATTTTCCAGTGTGTATATATTCCTAAACTCTCCATCTTGAAAGGAGATGATGTAATCAAAATCAGCACTATTAGAAGCTGCAAGCATAGTTATAGTAAAGTGAACTTCTGGTATACCATCTTTAGTAAAATCTCCTACAGTTAAGTCGGAAGGAATACAAGGATAGATCTCTATTTCTTCCTCATATTTTAGCCTTCCAGTAGCTAATTCATAGATTCTAAAGTATACATAATCATATTCAGAGCTTACATCCATTTTTGTGGCTGATAATACCATCATTTCATCCCTACCATCTCCATCTATATCCCCATATTTAGTATCTATTATCTCTCCCTTTTCTTCTGGATGCTTGGTCAATACCAATTCTCCAAGGGCTTCCTTTGGTAGTTTATCTTCTCCAACTTTTTCTAAAAAACTTTCCAACTTAGAGCTATCACCCAAGTCCTTATAATAATTAAATACATCCATGTAGTATGAGTCATCCTTAGGAGTATAACCTTTAGATAGAGCTAATTCTAAAACTCTCGCCATATTGTCGATTTGATTTTTCTTTCTATAAACTTGAATTAGCCCATCATAGGCCTCTAAGTTTTCATCATCGGAAATTATCATTTCATTAAATATGGTTTCTGCCTTCTCTAGCTCTCCTTCTTTCAAATAATTGAAGCCCTTTTCTAGTTTATTAGTACAGGCTGTAGAAGTTATTACAATTAAGATTAGCAAGAATGATAGTAAAATCCTCTTTTCCATCTCTTATCTCCTTCATAATCTTTCTCATTATTGTATTCTATAACCCTATATAAAATCCTTCTTTATAAGTAAATTATATTAGTCAATTTAAAACAATAAAGAAATTTTAGCTCTTTTTCCCAATTATCTCCTGTTAATCTTTATTAAAAGGTGAATGCAATAAAAGGGATCAAACAGATCCCTCAGACTGAAGACAAAGTATAAAAAACAAAGAAGTAAAGGAAAGCAAAACCGACCCAGATAGTGGAATGCTACACAAAAG